>Ga0335073_10000801_pt1 | contig 41112 bp, 42 predicted proteins | sample Lox_Sample_22_FD_207093 | JGI IMG/M metagenome (GOLD analysis project Ga0335073, IMG submission 207093) | Soil microbial communities from Loxahatchee National Wildlife Refuge, Florida, United States - Lox_Sample_2.2 | ecosystem: Environmental > Terrestrial > Soil > Wetlands | place: USA...
CGAAACCTTAACTTCCCTGCTGCTCGCCACCAGCAGGGAAGCCTCTGAAACGCCGACCAGGTACGTCTGGCGTCTCCGGCCCACCACCAAGTGAGTCCATCTGCGGATAGCCAAAAGGTGCCTGCCAAGAATCTTCACCGTTCAGGGCCTCACTGGATGACGGCCTCATCGCTGTCCTCAGATCCGGCAAATTGGATCGATCCAACTCTTCGAACTCGGCCATTGCCCCGCCGCCCAAGCTGGAGTTTCCTTGTGTATGGCCGACTACCCGAACGACCAACGTGGAGGGCGGGTAGTCGGGCGCACGCACACCCCGAAATCTCAATGGCGGCGGGCGATGAGAGCCCTCCGGTCCTGCACGGCGTGCAGGACTTAGCGCAGGACATAGCGCAGGACCAATCCGGGGGTCAGAGCGGTACCGTGACGACATGTCCCGACTCGCGCCGATCACGTCAGATCCGACGATCTGCCATGGCCAGCCCACGATCAGGAGGCTGCGCTACACCGTTGAGAGCGTCCTCGAGATGCTGTCCGCCGGCATGACAGTCGAAGACGTGCTGGCCGATTTCCCGGACCTGGAACGCGACGACATCCTCGCGGCCCTGGAGTTCGGTGCCCGCGCGGTTGGCGGCCGTGCGGTGCCGCTGACTGCGGGGTGAACTTCCTGATCAACGCGCCCGGCCGAGGGAGATCGGCGCTGCTTCGAACTGCTGCTGCCGTTGTCTCGGGTCTCGCCGACCATCCGGCTCGGTCGGATCGGCTGTGGCTGGGGTGTCGGCTTGTCGGCCACGGAGGCGATTTCACGACTGGCCCATCGAATCAATATCACCCGATACTCGCCTCGAGCGCCGAGCTCGGACGTAGACTCGCTGACGGATGGAGAAGCGGTCGCACGGGCAGATTCGGACCCATGAGCGAAAGGACGGGCTGACCACCTACAGCCTCCGAGTCCGGGCCTACGGCCGGCGCGAGGTCGTCACGCTCGGGACCGACGCCGACGGCTGGACGATGCCTAAGGCCGAGCGCATGCTCGACCAGGTTCTCGCCGAGATTCAGGTCGGCGTGTGGCGCCCACCGAGCATGTCCGCCGGCGGTGCCGACCCTACCTTCCACGAGTTCGCGTCGCGCTGGTGGTTCGCCCGGAAGTCGGAGCTGCGCCCCACAACCCAAGCCGACTACGAATGGCGTCTGCGCAAGCACCTGCTGCCGTTCTTCCACGACTTTCGGGTCTCGGCGATCACGATCGCGCTCGTCGACGAGTACCGCAGCGAAAAGGTGATCGAGCGAGAGCGCATTCAGGCGGCGGCCGCGGCTGGGCGACCGGTACGCGACAGGCGCGGACAGAGGCGTGTCGCGCTCAGCAACGAGTCGATCAACAAGACCCTCGTGCTCCTCGCGAACATCCTCGACACCGCCGTCGAGCATGGCCTGCTTCCAAGCAACCCCGCGCGCGGCAGGCGTCGCCGACTGAAGGCGGACCGGCCGACGCGGCGGTTCCTCGAGGCTGACGAGCTCGCTGAGCTGCTCGCGGTCGCAGGCGAGTTGGATCGCACCGCTCGATCCGATCAGCGGATCGGTCGACGCCCGGTGATCGCCGTGATGGCGAAGTCGGGGCTGCGGGTGGGGGAGGTGTGCACGCTCCGGTGGCGGTCCGTCGACACACCCCATCAGCGCCGGGTGATCGAGCAGGCGAAGACGGCCGCCGGTGTCCGCGAAGTCGATCTGAGCCTCGACCTGATCGACGAGCTGAACGCCTGGCGGGCGGAGCGCAAGCCCGAGAGCGTCGACGAGTTCGTGTTCGCCACGGACAGCGGGCGACCTCGCGACAAGGACAGCGTTCGCGAGCGGGTCCTGGTGCCTGTCGTGAACCGTCTCAACGAGATCCGTGCCGAACGCGGGATCGCGCCGCTGCCGAAGATCACGCCTCATGCTCTCCGCCGCACGTACATCAGCCTGATGCTCGAGGCCGGCGCGCCGCTGCCATACGTCATGGACCAGGTCGGCCACGCCGACTCGAAGACGACGCTTGAGATCTACGCGCAGGTGCAGAAGCGCGTCTCACGCAAGAACGTTCATGCAGCGTTCGACCGGTTGTTGAACGGCGCGGACAGTGGCATCGTCGCGGGCCGACTCTGATCAGTCCCCAGCGGCGGGCCCCACGAGCGAGGCTGTGCGTGCGGCTCGCGAGCATTAGCTACGTTCACTACAATGTAGCTATGTCCGCGAAGACACAACCCTTTTCGATCCGCCTCGGTGAGCAGGCGAATCTCCTCGTCGAAGATGAAGTCCGGCGGTCGGGTCGGTCTCGCAGCGTGGTGGTCGAGGAGCTGGCCGAGGAGGCCGCCAAGGCCCGGCTGCACCCTGGCGTGGCTTTCCGTGGGCGTCCCCGCCGGGCCTGGGTGATCGGAAGTGGCCTCGACGTCTGGGAGATCGTCGAGATGCTCGACTCCTACGCAGACGACCGAGCGGCGCTGACGGCTGACCATCCGCTGGTCACGGAGCGGCACGTGCGAACGGCACGCGCCTACGCGGCTCAGTTTGCCAGGGAGATCGACGGACAGTTGGCCGAGAACCGCCGGCCTGAATCTGAGCTGGCCGACCTGTACCCGTTTCTCCAGCAACCGCGTCGCTGAGTTACGCGCCAGTGCGGTTCCTGCTCGACGCGCACGTGTCCGGTCCGCGCGTTGGACAGCGGCTCACCTCCGCCGGGCACGAGGTACGGGCGCTCGATCAGGAGCCGGCGCTCGAAGGCCTCGATGACGACGAGGTTCTGTCGCTTGCCGCGGCCGAAGAGCGGATTCTCGTCACGCACAACATCCGTGACTTCCCCGCGATCCTCCGAGAGTGGGGCGCCGCGGAGCGCTCTCACGCTGGCGTGATCCTCATCTACGGAATCGATCATCGTGAGTTCGACGTGATGGTGCGCGGAATCGAACGGTGCATCGAGCTGTATCCAGAGACCGTGATGTGGCGGGATCTCGCGATCGTCGTCAATCGCGAGTTCGCCACCGGGTCCTGAAACCTGGCACCAACCGTCGGGAACGTGGCACTTTGGCCGCGCTCAGTGCCATGTTCGCCGGGCCACGGAAGCGGGGTTTGCGACCATGCTGGGCCACGCTCTGGGCCACGGAGGGCGATTCAAGGCCAGGCCGGGAGTGGCTACAACCAAGAAATCCCTGCAAATCCGGATGGGCACGGCTGGGCTTGAACCAGCGACCTCTCGCGTGTGAAGCGATACTGCAACGGCCGAGATTCGGCACAAAATCCCTGCAATCGACGCTGAGAATGAGTGCCGAGGCGACTGGGCGAAATTCTGCCAATTTGCGTTGAAATCGGCTGGGTTTAAGCCCGTGGCGGCCACCAGGGGCTTAATGCTTTTGGGCGACTGTGGACCTGCGCCGACCCCGCGGCGGACAGCGACTGGCGAGAGCTAGTGCCGCACGTCGGTTGCGAGAGTATGCCCCGAGGAACGGTGCTTGACGCCGGCGGCTTACAGTCCCGATCGTCGCGCCTGGCTGGCAGTGACGCCGATCCATCAGCCGCGAAGGCCGCCACGATGACCGCCGCGATCGGCGGGAGCATCCAGATAATGCGGCCGTCAGATTGGACTCCTCAGTTTCGTCAAAGCTCATCCGTAGTCTTGCTACAGCCGCGCAACACTGCCCTCGCCGCGTGAGCCATCACACGGAGACGCCGGCGGGCATGAAGCGCAAGCGCCAGCCCGAGGCCAACCGCGCCGGAATCCCGATGACGGTGACATCCTCCGTCACAGTGCCTGCACCGCAGCTGTGATGTCGCTTACGGATTTTTTGGCGTCGCCGAACAGCATTGCGGTCTTCGGCTCATAGAAGAGCGGGTTGTCGATCCCGGCGAAGCCGGAGGCCATCGAGCGCTTGAGCACGATGACCGAGCCGGATTCGTCGACTTCGAGGATCGGCATGCCATAGATCGGAGAGCCTGGCTGGTTCTTGGCCGCTGGGTTGGTGACGTCGTTGGCGCCGATCACGAGGGTCACGTCCGTGCCCGGGAATTCCGGGTCGATCTCGTCCATCTCGCCCAGCAGGTCGTAGGGCACATCGGCTCGGCCAGCAGCACGTTGATGTGCCCCGGCATCCGCCCGGCGACCGGATGGATCGCGAACTTGACGGTCACGCCCTTCTTCTCCAAGGCGCGCTCGAGTTCGCGCACGGCGTGTTGGGCCTGGGCGACCGCCATCCTGTATCCGGGGGCGATCACGACCTGGCGCGCGTACGAGAGCTGGATGGCGACGTCCTGAGCCGTGGTCGAACGAACCGGACCGCGATCCTCGCCGCCTGCTGCGGCCGGTGCCGCGATCGCGCCCCCGAACCCACCGGCCACGATCGCCGGGACCGAGCGGTTCATGGCCTTGGCCATCAGGTTGGTCAGGATGCTTCCCGAGGCGCCCACGATCATGCCGGCCACGATCATCGCCGTGTTGTTCAGCGCGATACCGGTGGCGGCGGCGGACAGGCCGGTGAACGCATTCAGGAGCGAGATCACGACGGGCATGTCGGCGCCGCCGATGGGGAGCACGACCATGTTGCCCAGGATTGCGGCGGCGAGGAGGATCCCGATGATGAATAGGCCCTGGGAGTGGGTGCCGGCGGCCAGGACGATCGCTGAGCCGATGCAGATCACGAACAGGACGCTGTTGATGATCGTCTGGCCGGGGAGTTTGATCGGCCGTCCGGGGAGGATCTCCTGGAGCTTTCCGAAGGCGATGTTTGACCCCCAGAACGAGATCGAGCCGACGATCGCCGCGAACAGCGTCGGGATCTCGGACTTCTGCACCCAGAACGACAGGCCGGAGTGGAAGTGGTGGCGGTACTCGATCCAGGCGATGATCGCCACCGCCCCGCCCCCCACGCCGTTGAACAGCGCGACCATCTGCGGGATCGCGGTCATGCGCACGTTGCGCGCGGCGGGCACCCCGACCCCGACCCCGATCGCCACGCCGAGGAGCATCAACCAGGGTGTGCTTGACCCGCTCAGGACGTGCGGGGTCAGGAGCGTGGCGATGATCGCGGTCGCCATGCCGACGGCGGCGATCTTGTTCCCGCGGACCGCGGTCCGCGGTCCGGTCAGGCCGCTCATCCCGTAGATGAACAGCGAGAACGCGACGATGTAGCAGGCGTCGATGAAGTTGGCGCGCTGGATGAAGATCGCCGAGACGATCACTTGCCGTCACCCTCGATCTGGGGTTGATCGCCGTCCCCCGAGGGCAGGTCGGGCTTGCGTTTGAACATCCCGAGCATCCGGTCGGTGACCACGAACCCGCCGACGATGTTGATCGTGCCGAACGCGATCGCGATCACCAGCAGCGCGTGCTCGAGCACGCCGTGCGCCTCGTGCATCAACAAAAGACCGCCCAGCAACACGATTCCGTGAATCGCGTTGGTGCCCGACATCAGCGGCGTGTGCAGCGTGTTCGGGACCTTGGAGATCACCTCAAAGCCGACGAACGCGGCCAGGACGAGGATCGCTATCTCGGTAATCGTGCTCATCTCGCCTCCGGGTCAGGAGCTGGCGGCCGGCGCGGCCTCGGCAGCCGTCCGGGCCGCCTCGTGGACGATCTCTCCGTCGCGAGTGATACACGCCCCCGCGATCACCTCATCCTCGAAATCGAGCGACAGCTGCCCCTCCTCGGAGATCATCAGCCCCAGCAGCGACTGCACGTTGCGCGCGTACAGCTGCGAGGCGTGCTCGGCCATCGTGCTCGGGACGTTCAGCGGCCCCAGGATCTTCACATCGTGGCGCACGACCGTCTGGCCGGCCTCGGTCAACTCGCAGTTCCCGCCCGACTCGGCCGCCAAATCGACGATCACCGACCCCGGCTTCATCAACCTCACCGCCTCCTCGGTCACGAGCACGGGCGCCCGCCGTCCCGGCACCGCAGCGGTCGTGATGACCACGTCCACCTTGCCGATGGCCTCGGCCATCAACTCCTGCTGGCGGGCCTGCTGCTCGGCACTCAGCTCCTTGGCGTAGCCGCCGCTCCCCTCCAGGTCTCCGCCGAGATCGAACTCCAAAAAGTGCGCGCCCAACGACTCGACCTGCTCCTTGACCGCCGCGCGCACGTCAAAGCCCTGCACCACCGCGCCCAGCCGCCGGGCGGTCGCGATCGCCTGCAACCCAGCCACCCCGGCACCCAGCACCAGCACCGTCGCCGGCCGGATCGTCCCCGCCGCCGTCATCAACATCGGAAAGAACCGACCGATCTCACACGACGCGATCAACACCGACTTATAGCCCGCGATATTCGCCTGACTAGAAAGCGCATCCATCGACTGAGCACGGCTGATCCGCGGAATCGCCTCCATGGCAAAACTGGTGGCGCCGGTCCGTGCGATCGCCCGGATCGACTCGCCCGCGGTCAACGGCTGCAAAAACCCGATCAGCACCGTGTCGGACCGCAAACGCCCAACCTCCTCAGAACTCGGCGCCGCGACCTTCACCACCACATCAACCTCATACACCTCACCCGGATCCTCGACCAACCGCGCCCCCGCCTCCTCATAGGAAGCATCCGGAATCAGCGCCCCGGCCCCGGCGCCGCGCTCGACCACGACCTCATGCCCGCCCCCACCACCAGCCAGCTTGCCCACAACCTCAGGCACAAGCGCCACCCGGCGCTCGCCATCCGCCATCTCCTTGGGGACTCCGATCTGAATAGAGCTCTGCCTGGCACCGGCACTCAGGCGCCAGCCCCCTGTCCGCAAGCTGCATTTCCTCGCAAGGGTGTTCGAGCGCTCTCCATCCGCAGTCGAATCGACGAGGTCACGAACCCGACGATGTCGTCAGTCGTGGCGCCCGGGGTGAATACCTTTGCGACACCGAGTCGCTGAAGCTCCGCGATGTCCTGATGGGGGATCGTGCCGCCGACGGTTACGACGACGTCCTCGACGCCCTGCTGCTCCAGCAGTTCGAGCACGCGCGGGACGAGGGTCATATGAGCACCTGACAGGATCGAGAGGCCCAATGCGTCGGCATCCTCTTGGATCACCGTCTCGGCGATCTGTTCTGGAGTCTGGTGGAGCCCGGTGTAGATGACTTCCATGCCCGCGTCGCGCATCGCGCGCGCGATGATCTTCGCACCGCGGTCGTGGCCGTCGAGGCCTGGTTTGGCGACGACGACCCGGATTCTGCGCTTCGTCGGTACGGTCACGGGCAGCCGGGCGAGCCGAGACCGGACGAGACGATAAACCTCCGGCCCCGGCTCGCTTGGTGACGGTTTGCGCCCGAGCATTTCAGCTGTGGGCGGCGGACGGCGGTCGCCTGGTCCGGCTGCTCCGCCCGTGGCTGGCGGAAGTTCATAGGGGTTGGGAGAGTGGAAGGCATCAAAAAGCTGGCTGCTCCCGGTAGTCGCCCCACACATCTTGGAGCGCCTCGACGATTTCGCCTTCGGTCACATGACAACGGGCCGCGTCAAGCAGCAGCGGCATGAGGTTCTTCCGCTCGCTGGTGGCCGCCATCCTGAGGGCAGCGAGTGTGCCCTCCACCGATGTCGCGTCACGGTTGGAGCGGACGGCGCGGACGCGCTCGATCTGCTTGCGCTCGAGTGCGGGGTCGATCCGCAGGATCGGAGTCTCGGACTCATCGCCCTCAATAAACGCGTTCACGCCAACGACCACCCGTCGGCCTGAGTCAATCTCCTGCTGAAGGGCGAACGCGGCGTCGGCGATCTCGCGCTGCGGAAAGCCCTGCTTGACCGCCTGGACCATGCCGCCAAGCTCATCGACCCTTCGGAAGTACTCGTAGCAGAGTTCCTCCATCTGACCGGTCAGGGCCTCGACGAAGTAGGAGCCGCCCAGCGGATCGATTGTGTTAGTCACGCCCGTCTCGTGCGCGATGATCTGCTGCGTACGCAGCGCGATCCGTACTGCCTCCTCGGTGGGCAGCGCGAGCGCCTCGTCGAAGCTGTTGGTGTGCAGCGACTGGGTGCCGCCGAGCACCCCGGCCAGCGCCTCGATCGCCGTGCGCACGATGTTGTTCAGCGGCTGCTGGGCGGTCAGCGACACGCCCGCGGTCTGGGTATGGAAGCGCATCCGCCACGACTCGGGCTTGCGCGCCCCGAACGTCTCACGCAGTTCCCGGGCCCAGATCCGGCGGGCGGCCCGGTACTTGGCGATCTCCTCAAAGAAATCTATCTGGGCGTTGAAGAAGAAGCTGAGGCGGGGCGCGAAGTCGTCCACGTCCAACCCGCGTGCGACCGCCTGCTCGACGTAGGTGAGGCCGTCCTTGAGCGTGAACGCGAGCTCCTGCGCGGCGGTCGAGCCGGCCTCTCGAATGTGGTAGCCAGAAATGCTGACCGGGTGCCACCTCGGCATGTTCACAGCGCACCACTCGATCATGTCCCCCACCAAGCGCATCGCCGGATCGACCGGGAAGCACCACTCCTTCTGAGCGATGTACTCCTTCAGGATGTCGGTCTGGATCGTCCCGCCCAGCCGCTCGGCGGGCAGGCCCTGGCGCTCCGCTGCCACGACGTAGAACGCCAGCATGATCGCCGCCGGCGCATTGATCGTCATCGACACCGTGACCTCGTCCAGCGGGATGCTTCGAAACAGGGTCTCCATGTCCAGGACGGTGTCGATCGCCACCCCTTCACGCCCGACCTCCCCAAGCGAGCGAGGGTGATCTGAGTCGTGCCCCATCAGCGAGGGCATGTCGAAAGCGGTTGACAGCCCGGTCTGGCCGTGATCGAGCAGGTAGCGGAAGCGTTGGTTCGTCTCCTCGGCGGTGCCGAAGCCGGCGAACTGACGCATCGTCCACAGTCGCCCGCGGTACATCGAGCCATAAACGCCGCGAGTGAACGGATACTCGCCCGGGAAACCGATCGGATCGTCAGGCCCACCAACACCGGCCGGGAGGTCAGCTTCGGTGTATAGCGGCGTGACCGGCTCGCCCGACAGGGTCGAGAACGATGCATCCCGCTCGGGTGCCAGGTCGTACACCTCCCGCCACTCCTCGTAACTCAGCGGGACGCCATGCACTGCGGTCATCGCAGCGCCATACTAGCATGACAGATATTAGGAAGCTAGAGTTTTTTTGACTGATCGGCGCTGAGGCGAAACTCGCTCAGGAGGTCACTTAGCGCTCGGAGGTCCGTCTTGCTCAGCGGCTCGGTGCCGAAGCGGATAGCGTGGAGCGAGTCGGTTGCCTCGAGCGCCGTCTGGCGCCCGAGCTCGGTGATGCTCGCGAGGGTGGCCCGGCGGTCGGTCGGATGCGGGGAGCGAACCACCTGGCCGGCACGCTCGAGTCCGTCGATCAGATTTGTGACGCTCGTGGGGTGGACCTGGAGCCGCCCGCCGATCCTCCCCAGAGGGAGGGCTCCTGAACGGCTGTAGTAGAGGAGCATCAACGCTTCGTATCGGGCGAAAGTGAGTCCGAATGGCTCGAGGACCTCATTGAGGCGTGCGAGCAGGATCTGCTGCACGCGCATGACGGACGTGACGGCCATCATCTCGCCAACATGAGTCGGTCCCCAGTGTCGGCGCCACTGGCGGCCCGCCTCCTCGATCGGATCGAAGCGGGGAGTCTCGGACATCAGTCGCCAAGGTTGCCACGATCCCCGGATCCCATGAGCCAGGAGGGTGCGGAGGCGCACCCCAGGGCCTAGACCGGGCCAAACGATGGCAGCGCGGCGGTTAACCCGCCGTCCACCACGAGTGTGGTGCCGGCGACATACTCCGAGGCCGGGGAGAGAAGAAACAGTACGCAGTCGGCGACTTCCTCGACGAAGCCAGCGCGGCGCTTCGGAATCCACGGCCTGACAGTGTCAGGCGGCGTCTGGAGACTGCGGCTGAATGTGACGTCGGCGAAGTCGGACTCGACGACGCCGACCCTGAGGACGTTGACGTTAACTCCGAGCGGCGCGAGCTCGACCGCAATGTGTCTCGCCCACTCCTCAGTCGCCGCGTGCGCCGATGAGTCGCTCGCCCTGGGCGCCTGGCCCCCGCAACCGGACACAGCGACGATGCGGCCGCCTCGATCCATCAGCCGAGCAGCATGCTGTGCGCCGAGGACGAATGCACTCACATGGGCGTGGAAGCTTCGCTCGAGATCGTCGGGGTGCAGTCGCATCAGTGACTCGGCCGCGCGCCTCTCGGAGTGGGATATGAAGAAGTCGAGTCGACCGAAGCACCGCCGCACCCGGCGGAACATGAACTCGATGTCGTCGGCATCCTGCGGGTCCACATGGATAGAGATCGTGCTAATGCCGAGGCGTTCGATGGCGTCGACCGTGCCCAGCGCCGCTTCTTCGTCGGAGCTGTAACCGATGACCGGGATGGCGCCGCGGGCCGCAAGCAAGAGGGCCAGGGTTCGCCCGACGGTCTGCGTCCCACCCGTGATCAGCGCGATTTTGTCCTCGAACCCGTAACGGGGCGACGGTGCGAGACACCGCGTCTCCCCACCATCGGGTGGTTCATTCACCACTCAAATCCTCTGGAGGTGCCTTTACGTTGCCCGGGTGTCATCGATCCACGCCGGCCGAGCGTCCTCCTCAGGAGTCCGCAGACCTCGGCCAGGCGTTCGTACTGGATGAGCGGAGCGCTTCCGAGCGTCATCAGGATGAATTCGCCGACCCCGGCGTCCAGGTAACGCTGAAGCTGCTCGGCCACATGCTCGGGCGGACCGAGCGCGGCCCAGCGCTCGACGACGTGTAAGGGCAGCTTGTACTGGCCCTCGAGGTGCTGGGCCGCCTCCCGGCGTGAGCGTTCAAGGTCGTCGTCGACGTGTACGAGGATCAAGAGGGTGATTGAAGGCTCGGGCCGGCCGCCCGCGGCCGCAAGCTCTCGCAGCCGGCCGCCTCGTTCGATCAACTGGTCAGGAGACAGCCACATCGGCAGCCAGCCGTCACCAAAGCGGACGGTGCGCCGCAGGGCCACGTCGCCTCGTCCGCCGATGAGGATCCTGGGAAGCCGCCGCATCGCCGGAGCGAGAGGATTGGCGTGAACGGAGAGCGCCTGACCATCGAAGTCCACCCGGCGTCCCAGAAGCAGGTCTGGCAGCACGGTAAGCGCCTCATCGACTCGTTTTCCACGCGTGCCGACCGGGACGCCGGCTGCCTCGAACTCCTCCGGATACTCACCCCCTACGCCAACGCCGACCGTGAGACGTCCACCGGACAAGGCGTCGATGCTCTGGATCTGCTTGGCCGCCCAGGCCGGCGGGCGCAGACCAAGCAACATCACACTGAATCCCAGCATCAGTCGTTCCGTAGCCGCGGCGGCGGCGGCGAGGGCGACGCTTGAATCCAGCCACGGCGCGTGTCCCCACAGGTGGTCGCCCACCCAAGCCGCATCGAATCTGAGCTCCTCAGCGTGGCGTGCGCCTTCGATGACCCGCGGCACCTGACCGGTGTGCATGGGATCGAACGTCGGCAGCAGCACGCCGAAGCGAGCCGGCGGGTGTGTCGAAGGGTCGGTGCCGGTCGGGCTGCTCATGTCGGCGGGTATCTTCGCGCAACCGTCCTGCCGGGGACTAGACGGCCTCGAATCGGATGACGCCATCGTCCCCGGCGAACTCGCGCACTCGACCGCTGTTGAGGAGCAGGTCGACGTGTCCGAGTACCTCGGAGATGGTCAAGTAGGCCTGAGTGACGGCCACGTTGCCCCACAGCGACTGGGCGAGTTCGTACGCACTCGGCTGCCCCCGGGCGATCAGCTGCTCAAATTTATTGCATCTTTGGTCGTGCATCGAGAAGCGCTGCTCGATCAGCCGGCGATGGTCCGTGATGGGGGCGCCGTGGCCCGGAAGGACGACCTCGAGCGCGGTGTCACGCGTCTGCTCCATCGACTCGAGGTAGGTGACCAGAGCTTGCGGTCGGGCGCGCGCATCATGGTCGAGGGGTCGCGTCATCACGGCATTGGAGGAGACGTGGCCGATCAGATGGTCGCCGGCGAACAACATGCCGCGGTCGGCGTCCTCGAACACGGTGTCGGACGGGGAATGGCCTGGACGGTGCCGGACGATCAGCTTGCGGTCGCGCAACGCGAGCCGCTGATCGTGGTGGAGAGGAACCGTAACCGTGGCCGGAGAAGCCCAACCATGGAAAATCGCCGCCACGGCGCGCAGGACCGATCGCGCGTCCTGCGGGACGCCGTGCGCAGCCATGACCTCTTCGGCATAGGCGTCATCGCGGTCCATCGACTCGGGGAACTCGGACAGCCACGGAGCCAGTAGGTCGAGTGCAGCCACGTCCGCGCCAGAGCGGCGCGCGAGGATGTCGACCAACCCGAAATGGTCCATGTGCTGGTGAGTGACGACGATGAGGCGGAGATCCTCGATTCGGTGACCGTAGGTGGCAAGACCGCGGGCGAGCTCGACGAGGGTGTCGGCCGAGTTCGGGCCGGCGTCGATGAGGGTCAGCGGGTCGTCCTCGATGAGGTAGGCGTTGATCGGCCCGATCGCGAACGGGGTCGGCAGGGGCAGGCACCGAACGCCTGCCTCGTCCATGAGACGGGCAGATGGCAGCTGATGCGAGGAGCCGAGCGGAAGACCTATGGTCACGTCAGCTGGCGAGACCCGAGTAGCGCCCGCGGAAGAAGGCCAGCGGGCCGCTGCCCCGCCCGGCTTCGGCGGCATCGACGCGAGCGATGTAGCCGACATGATCCCCGAGCTCGACTCGCTGGGTGATCGTGCAGTCGATTCGCGCCAGGTACTCATCGAGCACGGGCAGTCCATCGGCACTCGAGTGCCACGCGACGCCGTCGAACTTCTGCGCGCCCCCGGCCGCGCTGCGGGCGAAGGCGCTTGAGACGTCGTGCTGATGGCGATGGAGGATGTGGACGGCATAGCGTTGCGCCTGCTCCATCGCGGCAAAGCTGGCTGCGGAGCGGGCCACCGACACGAGGACGAGCGGCGGGTCGAGCGAAACCGAGGTGAACGAGTTGGCGGTCATGCCAATTGGCTGACCATCGGCTCCGATCGTCGTGACGATCGTAACCCCGGTCAGGAAGCAGCCCAGAGCGCGGCGGAAGCTGTCCGGGTCAACCCCGCCATCGGTCAGCGTGCCGCTGTCGGCGAGTGCCGTAGCCATGGCTAAACGCTGGCGACGACCGGGCTCGGTTCGAGGTCCCGGAGCTGTGGGATGACCTCGCTCGCAAACGTCTCCATCGCCTTCAAGGCCAGGCGACGCTCGAGCGATGGAATCCGAAACCATCCGATGTAGTGGCTGACACCAAGCTCGGTGGCGAGACGCCCGATCGTGTCAACCACCTGATCGACTGAGCCGAAGTTGCCGCCGTGAGTAAGGGTCTGCTCAAGCGTCAGCAGCTCGATGTTCTGGCGCACCTTCTCGTAATACTCGGCCTCGGCGGCGATCGCCTCGTCGGAGCCGGGGACGACCTTCCCGACCGTCCGGTAGTAGGCAAGCGCGGACTCGGCGACCTTCTGCAGGTGGATCTCAGACGCGCCTACCCAAACCTGCTGCATAAACGGGATGTCGTAGTCGGACGGATCATGGCCGGCCTCGATCAATGCCGTGCGGTAGGCGTCGAAGTTCCGCTTCATACGCCCCAGTGGCGCGAATGTGGGCGAGGTGATGATGTGGTCCCCAGCGGCGCCGCGCTCCGGGAACGAGGCCGGCGAGACGACTGCGTGCCGGATTGGGGGACCGCCCGGGCGCACGGGCCGTGGCGAGACCGCCACCTCGTCGACCGAGTAGTAGTCGCCGTGGAACGAGAACGGTCGCCCAGTCCACGCGAGCTTGAGGATCTCCACGACCTCGGCATAGCGCTGCTTGCTGGTCTCGGCACCGAGGCCGAAGCCGGCAAACTCCTTAGGCTGATATCCCCGCCCGACCCCGAGCTCCAGCCGCCCACCGCTCAGGATGTCCAGTGTGGCGGCGTCCTCGGCCAGCCGCAGTGGATTGTGGAATGGGAGCACGACCACCGCGGTGCCGATCTCGATCTGCTTCGTCGTCTCTGCGACCGCCGCTCCCACCATGAGCGGGTTGCCGAGGATGCCATAGCGGGAAAAGTGGTGCTCGGTCAGCCAGGCCGAGTCGAAGCAGAGCTCGTCGGCCAGTTTGATGTCCTCAAGGGCCTCGAGGAGCACACGATGGTCATCCTCGCCTTCTGCTGGGAACAGGTTCTGAATCCCGAACTTCATGCGACGCTCCTTTTATTCCGACCAGTCGGTATGAAGCGTAGTCGAGCTGAGCGGGGCAGTCAAGCCTAATGACGACCGGCCGGTCCGGGTTCTGACGCCACCGCGTGTCCGTGCCTACCGGTCGGTACGTCGCGGTGGTATGTTCCAGCGGTGCCCAGGCCGGCAGCAACCCGTCGGCGCGCATCCGGGGGCTATGCGCCCGAGGAGACTCGCCAGGCCATCATCGACAGCGCCCTGAGGCTGTTCGGCGCTCAGGGGTACGCGGCTACCTCGGTGCAGGAGATCACGGACGCGGCGGGCGTCACCAAGGGTGCCTTCTACCACCACTTCGAGAGCAAGGAAGACCTGCTCCGTCTGATCCACGACGAGTTTCTCGATTATCAGCTGGCGATCCTCAAGGTGGCGCTCGATCGGGAGACGGATCCCGACACCCGGCTGCGCGACCTGCTGCGAGCGCTGCTCGAGAGCACAGCTCGCTACATGGCCAACGTCACGATCTTCTATCAGGAGCGTCGCCATCTGACGGGTGCGCGCTTCAAGGCGATCAAGCGGAAGCGGGACGAGTTCGATCGCCTGTTCCGGGACGTGATCCAACGGGGGGTCCAGGAGGGGGTCTTCCGGGACGATCTGGATTCGCGGATAGTCGGGCTCGGGATCCTCGGCATGTGCGCCTGGGTGCACCAGTGGTACCGACCCGACGGTCGGCTCAGTGCGGAACAGATCGCCGACATCTTCAGCGAGATGGCCATTGACGGCCTGACCGTGAACTCCCGCTCGTCCCGGTAACAGCGCGCCCCGAACCTACGCGAGGCCGGAGCGCCGTCAGCGCCCGCCCCGGGGGCGTGGACGAGGCGCGAGAACATACCGACCAGACGGTACGAACTTGTGCTAGCATGACGCAGCGCAGTGTCGGTCCCGGAGGAGAGAGAGAAGGTGGCGACGGTTTCACAGACCCCGGGGTGGGCGGCTCATCTACCAAATGGCCTGGGTCCCGAGGGGATCGACCTATGCGCGGACGGGAGCCTGGTCGGCCGGTGGATCCGGCGGTGGTCCGAGGCCCCGTCGCGGCCGCAGCTTCAGGACGTCGACGGAAGCTGGCTGACCGCTCACGAACTCGAAACGCGCACGCGGGCGTCCGCTGAGCGACTCCGCGCCGCCGGTCTGGAGCCGGGGGACCGGTTCCTGCTCTCGGGCGCCAGCTCGGCGGAGTTCGTGCTCGCCTACGTGGCGGCGCTGAGAGCCGGCCTCGTCGTCGTTCCGGTCAACACCACGTACACCGAGACCGAGGTCGCGCGCATCGTCCGCGCGGCTGCACCCGCGGCGGCGGCGGTTGACGACGATCGCCGCGCGGAGTGGATCCGCACCGCCGGGGGCGACTCGATTGCGATCACTTCGATCGACCTTCGCCGTCTGCCACAAAGCCGGGCGACGCCGCCGATCGATCTCGCCATGCGGGGTGACGCTGCGCTGCTCGTGTATACGTCGGGAACGACCGGTCAGCCCAAGGGCGCGCTCCTCACGCACGGCAACCTCTTGGCCAGCGCGACCGCGGTCGAGCTCGCTTGGCGCTGGAGCGGTGACGACCGTCTGCTCTTGACCCTGCCGCTGTTTCACCTGCACGGCTTGGGCGTCGGGATCAATGGCAGCCTGTGCGCCGGCGCCTCGATCGTGCTCCGTGCGAAGTTCGACGCCTCGGATGTGGCCGAGCACTCCAAGCGCGGTGTGACGCTCTTCTTCGGCGTGCCGGCGATGTACGAACGACTGGCGGCCGCCGGCGCGATGCGCGACCTGGCTGGCTTGCGGCTGCTCGTATCCGGATCGGCGCCGCTGCCGGCGGCGCTGGCGCGGGTTCTCGCCGGCGGCGCCGGCCAGATGCCGCTGGAGCGCTATGGCATGACCGAGACCGTGATGGTCACGTCCAACCCGTACGCCGGAGTGAGAAAGCCCGGAACGGTCGGCTTCCCGCTGCCGGGAGTGGCGATCCGGCTCGCCGGCGATGGTGAGGTCGAGGTCACGGGGCCGAACGTGATCGCCGGCTACTACGAACGTCCCGAGGCCAACCGGGAGTCGTTCACCGACGATGGATGGTTTCGGACCGGGGACCTTGGTGAGTTCGACGAAGACGGCTATTTGCGGCTGGTCGGACGGAGCAAGGACCTCATCATCACGGGCGGCTACAACGTCCATCCCCGCGAGGTCGAAGAGGCGATCGGCAGCCATCCAGATGTGCTCGAGGTGGCGGTGGTGGGCCGGCCAAGCCCTCGCTGGGGCGAGGAGGTGACGGCGGTCGTGGTGGCGGCGCGGGCCATGGCCAAGGACGAGGTGCGGTCGTACGCGGCCCGGCAGCTAGCGCCGTACAAGGTCCCGAAGGGGGTCGAGTTCATCGATGCGCTGCCGCGCAACGCGCTCGGGAAGGTGTTGCGCGCAGAGGTCTAGCGAGCCGCGACGGAATGCGATACGGAGGAGAGGAATTGCGATGTCATTGGAACTGATCACCGAGGAAGCGCGCGAGCAACGCGAGCCCGGAGCCCATCTAGGTTCAACGACCGGTGTTCCGGACGCGATCCTGCACCAGCTCACGAAGGCGTTCGCCGCCATGCGGCGAACCGACGATCCCGACCATATCCTCGACATCCTCGTCTCCACGGCGCTGTTCGTCGTCCCGGTGACGAACGTATGGGCGGCCTGGCGCTCGCCGGGGGCGCCGCTGAGTCACGCCACCTTTTTTGATCCGGCGGTCCCGGCCCCGCCGGACAAGCCCGTCGCGACCGAGGCGCTCGTGGCCGCGCTGGAGGCCTGGTCGGAAAGGCTCCAGGTCGGTCAGCCCCCGTTTGAACTCGACGCGGCGCGAGCGCCGTTCGTGGCCGGCTCGGTCCCCGCGCCGCGGCTCACGATCATCCCGATGAGCTCGCCCGACCGCTTGGGCGCCCTAATTCTGGCCGAGTCGCTCGAGCGACTCTCGGTGCATCTACCGGCCGTTACGCTGCTATGCGATCGGGCCCTGGCCGAGCTCGAGCTTGCCATCGCGCGCGCGGCGGGGGAGCGAGCGCGAGCGCTCTCGGAGGCAATGACTCAGTTGGCCGCGTCGTACTCGAACCCCGAGCTCGTGCTGCAGACGATCGTCCGCTGCGCGGCTCAGTTGATGCACGCCGACGCGGCCTACGTGATGCTCGTGGACGAGGGCGGGCACACGCTGCGCGTACGCACCGCATCCGGCATCACCGGCGGCGCTTTCTTCGAGTCTTCCTATCCGGTGGACCAGCTCTTGCCCGGCGTCGCGATTCGTAAGCGGCGGGTCATCTGCGTGCGCGATCTTCAGCGCCACGAGGAGGCGCCGCGATCACGCTCGGAGGGGCTGCGGACCGCCGTGTGCGCCCCGATGTTCGTCGAGGACCGACTCGTGGGTGTGCTGATGGCGGCGCACCGCGCGGTGCGTGAGATCCCGATCGCCGATCGCAGGGCGATGGCGGCCCTGGCCGACGCCGCCGCGGTGTCGATCACGAATGCCCGGATGTTCGCCGAACGAGAGGAGTCGATTCGCTCGCTGGCCGATGCCGGCCTTCAGCTGGAGCGGCGCTCGGCTGCCGCCGCGCGCACGATGGCATTCCAGCAGCGACTCACTGCGCTGATCCTGCAGGCCGGCGGGCTCGAGAGCATCGTCCAGGCAATGCACGAGACGCTTGGTTGCCAGGTCGTGATCCTCGATCGCGAGCTGGCAGTGCTGCACGCGAGCGGGCGGGTCACGCTCGACACCGGGCGCCTGCACGAGGCGATCGCGTCGCTCGATGAGGCCGCCGGCATCGCGCGACTACAGGTCGGCGGCGAGCACGTGCTGGTGGCGCCGCTCGACCTGGCCGGCGCCCGCAGCGCGTACGTCGTCGTGATCGGAGAGCCGGAAGGATTCGAGGGAGCCGACCTCGGGATGACCGAGGCCGCGGTCACTGCGATCGGCCTCGAGCTCATGCGCGACCGGGCGACCGCCGAGGCGGAGGCGAGGCTTACCGGTGGCCTGTTCGCAGCGCTTCTAGCCGAGGATGACGTCGACGAGGCGCGGCTCCTTCGCCGTGCCTCGTACCTGGGCTACGAGCTCGGCGGCCAGAATGCCGTGATCGCCGTCACCGCCGGCCAGGAGAGCTCCGGGCGCCGGCCGCTCAGTTTGGAAACTTGCGTCCAGCGTGCCGTCCGACGTCGGGGCGAGGGCCCGGTGCCCGTATTCGAGCGCGACGACGCGATCGTGGTGGTGTTGAGCGATCCCCACGAGGTGCCGGACCAACTGATCAAGGAGTACGCCGGTGCGATCAAGCAGGAACTCGACGTGTCCGGTCGCTCGGTGGGAGTGAGGATCGCTTATGCCGGAGCCCACGCTGGCATATCTGGTTTGCGCCGTGCCGTGCAGCAGGCTGAATACGCGTTGCACGTGCTCGGGGTTCTCGGCCGCAGCGGCAAGCCGCAGGCGTTCGGCGATCTGGGCGTGTGGACCCTGCTGGGCCGCGTCGGCGACGCCGAGCAGTTGATGTCGTTCGCGAGCGGGGTGCTCGGAACTCTCATGGACCACGACGCAGAGCGGCAGGCGCAGCTCGTCGACACGGTGCGCACGCTGGTCGAGTGCAACTTCCACTACCGCACGGCCGCGGAGCAGCTCTACACGCACCCCAACACGCTGCGTTACCGCATGACGCGAATCAACGAGTTGACCGGTTTCGATTTCGCCGATGCCGACGATCGGCTCAAGGTCGAGATCGCGCTGCGCATCCTCGACGTGCTCGGTCCAACTCCGGCATGACGGCGCTGAAGGGTCTGCGGGTCGTCGAGCTCGAGGCTAAGGGCCCCGCGCCGTACGCGGTGATGCTGATGGCCGACCTCGGCGCCGACGTGATCCGCATCGATCGCGTCCGCGCGAACGCCGGACGGCTGCCGATGCCGGAGGCGCTTCAGCGAGGTCGCCGCTCGGTCGCGTTGAACCTCAAGGACCCAGCGGGGCTACGAGTACTCCATCGCCTGCTCGACACGGCCGACGTGCTGGTCGAGAGTTACCGTCCCGGAGTCGCCGAACGGCTCGGATTCGGTCCGGACGCATGCCGGGAACGTAACCCGCGCTTGATCTATGCCCGCATGACCGGCTGGGGGCAGGACGGCCCGCTCGCCGGTCGGGCCGGACACGACATCAACTTTCTCTCGCTGGCGGGCGCACTGCATCCGATGGGAAGCGCGGACCGCCCGCCGCCTCCGCCTCTGAATCTGCTCGGCGACTACGGCGGCGGCGCCATGTTCCTGATCGTCGGGGTGCTCGCGTCACTGCTAGAGCGCGAGCGCTCCGGCCAGGGGCAGATCATCGATGCCGCCATGGTCGACGGGGTGGCCAGCATGCTGACCGCCTTCCACGCCATGCGAGCGGCCGGGGCATGGACCGAGGCGCGCGAGGACAACGTGGTCGACGGCGGCGCGCCGTGGTACCGCAGCTATAAGACCGCCGACGGCGGCTACATCGCGGTCGGTGCGCTCGAACCGGCCTTCTACGAGGTGCTGCTCGAGCGCCTAGGCCTCGATGGATGGCCGATGCACGAGCGCGACCGCTGGCCGGCCCAACGCGCCGAGCTCGCCCGGATCTTCGCGCAGCATCCGAGGTCGCATTGGGAGCGCCAGTTCGACGGCACCGACGCGTGCGTGACTCCGGTGCTCACCCTCGAGGAGTCGACCCGGGCGCCCCAGCTCGTGGCCCGCGCCGTCTTGCAGCCATTCGCCGACACGTTTGTACCTGCGCCGGCGCCGCGGTTGTCCCGGACGCCCGCCACCGTGGCTGAGCCCTGCTCCTCGGTGGGCGCTGCCACCGACGAGGTGCTAGCAGGGCTCGGGATCTCGCCCGGCGAACGCGCACGGCTGCGCGACAGCGGAGCGATCGGTTAGGCAATCGATGGCCACGCGGGTCCTGGACTTGAACGGGAACGAGGAAAGCGAGAGCCACTTCCCGCCGGGCGCGGCCGTCGTGATCGGCGGAAGCGGGGGAATCGGGTGCGAGATCTGTGAGCGTCTGGCGCGGCACGGAACGGACGTCGCTCTGACCTACCGATCCAATGCCGACGCCGCCGGGCGTGCCGTGGAGGCGATCGAGCAGAGCGGACGCCGTGGGCTGAGCCGGCCACTCGATCTCGCGGACGCGGCGGCCGTCCGAGCGTTCTTCGACGAGGTGGCCGGCGAGTTCGGCCGGATCCACACCACGATCTTCGCGGTCGGAGCCGACATCCCCATGGTCCACGTGTGCGAGATCGACGAACACGACTGGGCGCGCACGATCGACGGCGATCTGACCGGGTTCTTCAACGTCGTCAAGGCTGCGGTTCCCCACCTGCGCAGCCACGGCGGCTCGCTCGTGGCGGTGAGCAGCGCCGGGCTGAGGCGCCATCCCCCGCGCGACATCCTCTCCACCGTCCCCAAGGCGGGGATCGAGGCGATCATCCGGGGCGTGGCGCGCGAGGAGGGGAGGTTCGGCGTGCGCGCCAACGCGGTTGCCTTGGGGGTCGTCGAGGCCGGTCACTTCCATCGCGTCGAGCAGGAACTGAGCCCTGAGTTCATCGAGGCGATGCGACGCAACACCGCGATGCGGCGTCTCGGGACGGCTCGAGAGGCCGCGGACGCGGTCGTCTTCCTGGCGTCGTCGGCTTCGAGCTACACGACCGGGCAAAGCCTGACGGTGGACGGCGGCTACTCGGTCTGATCGATTCTCCAAACCCATCCAAGCCCGGGCTGCGATGTTTGGAAGCACGGACGAGGAAACGGACGGGAAGCGCTCCTATCGTCACGGGCGCATGACCGTGGGCATCGATGTGATGGAGCTGGCTCCGAGCGAACTCGTCTCGCCCTTGCCACCCTGGGAGCTCGGGGTCAAGCCGGGTGCGGTCGGAGTGGCGATCATCGACGGGTCGGCCGCCGATTGGCGCATGCTCGGCGCCGAGCGCCCGGCCCTGGCCGACGAACTGCGCCAGGCGCCGGTGATCACGGTTGGAGTGGTGCGTGATGCCGCGAATGGGGAACCGATCGGCGGGCTGGTCGGTGGCTGCGATCTCGTGCTGACCCAAGAGGGCCCACCGGGCGGCGGGCCAGACACACTCGAGGAACGCATCCAGGTCTTGCTCAAATCGCTGACCGGCGCCGGCGCGACCGCGTTGGTCGCGGCACAAGTCCTGCGTGCGCCAGTGAGCTCGGTCGCGGCCGAGTCATTTGCCTACTCGATGCTGCTGGGCAGCGAGGCGTTCCGCGGCTGGCGCGCTGCCTCGGCGCCCAGACCAAGTTCGGACGGCAACGGGGACGGCGAGCGCGTCAGTGTCGAGCGCGCCGGCACCGGCTGGAAGCTCACGCTCACCCGTCCCCACAAACACAACGCGTTCGACGCGCGGATGCGCGAGCAGCTGTGCGACGCGCTCGATGCGATCGCCGCGGCGCTCCCGGCGCCGGTCGTGCTCCTCGGCGCCGGCCGGTCGTTCTGCTCCGGCGGCGATCTGGACGAGTTCGGCACGGCGCCCAGCCCGGTCGCGGCCCATCTCGTGCGCACCGGCCGCAGCGTGGCGCGGCGGCTCGCGCGCCTTGGCCCGCGAATCGTGGCCGGGGTCCACGGCCTCTGCATCGGCGCGGGGGTCGAGTTCGCCGCGTTTGCCGCCATCGTGATCGCGGCCCCGGACGCCACCTTCAGGCTCCCGGAGCTGTCGCTGGGACTGGGCCTCGGCGCCGGCGGAACGGCCAGCATCCCGGCCCGCATCGGACGTCACCGCACCCTCGAGTTGCTGCTGCGCGCGCAGCCCATCGATGCGCCGACGGCGCTCGAGTGGGGCCTTGTGGACGAGGTCGTCGCCGCCGAGGCGGACCTCGTAGGGCGCTGCTTCGACGCGGCGGAGGGACTGGTGTGAACCTCGCCACGGTGCTCGAGATGGCAGCCGGCGGATACGCCGACCGGACCGCCACGATAAGCGAGGATGGTGAGGTCTCCTACGCGACGCTCCTGGCTCGCGTACAGGCGCGGGCTGCCTGGCTGCAGCGGCAGGCTGAGGAAACCGGGGCGCCGAACGTGGCCTACCTCGGGCTGTCCGGCGACCGCTTCGTGGAGCTGCTGCTCGCGGTAGCCTGGTCGGGACTCACCTTCGTTCCGCTCAACTACCGCGCCAAGGCGCCCGAGCTCGCGTCGCTCCTCGATCCATTCCGCCCGGCGCTCGTGGTCTACGAGGAGCAGTACGAGGCCAAGGCCCAAGCATGTGCGGCCGCCGGCGATCGACTCACGCGGGTCGAGACCGCTGCCGACAACGGTGCAACGCTCGGCACCTACGCGATGGATGGCGAGCGGGTGGCGATCGTGCTGCATACCAGTGGCACGACCTCGCGCCCCAAGGCGGTATTGCTCCGGCACCGCCACCTGTGCTCCTACATCTTCGGCGCGGTCGAGTTCGGCTCGGCCTCTTCCGGGGAGACCGCCCTCGTGTGCGTCCCGCCCTACCACATAGCCGGGATCATGGGTGTGCTGACCCCGCTGTACGCGGGACGCAGGATGGCGTTCCTGCCGCAGTTCGAGCCTCACGAATGGCTCCGGACCGCCGCGCGACACGAAGTCACCCACGCGTTCGTCGTCCCGACGATGCTCGGTCGGATCCTGGACGCGATCGAGGAGGACCCGGCGCTCGCGCCGAGCGGTCTGCGCCACGTGGCCTATGGCGGAGGTCCGATTCACCTCGCCGTGGTCGAGCGGGCGCTCAGACTGCTGCCCGAGGTCGACTTCGTCAACGCCTACGGGCTGACCGAGACCAGCTCGACCGTATCCGTACTCGCGCCCGAAGACCACCGCCGCGCGCTCGCGTCGGGCGATCCCGGCGTCCGCGCGCGCCTGGGCTCGGCGGGCAGAGCCCTGCCCGGGATCCACTTGCGGATCATCGGCGAGGACGGGGAGGACCTCCCCCCGGGCGAGGTCGGCGTGATCACGATCGCCGGCGCTCAGGTCAGCGCCCACTATCACGGCGCCGATGACCCGCCGCCGCGCTTCGCCACGGGTGATCTGGGCTACCTCGACGACGAGGGATATCTGTTCATCGCCGGACGTTCGGATGACGTGATCATCCGGGGCGGCGAGAACATCTCTCCGGGGGAAGTCGAAGACGTCCTGGCTCGCCATCCGATGGTGGCCGGGGTCGCGGTCGTCGGCGTCCCAGACGAGGAGTGGGGGCAGCGCGTGGTGGCATTCCTGGAGGTACGCGGAGCCGAGCAACCCACCGCCGAAGAGCTCGAGGCCTGGGCGCGCCGGTCCCTGGCCGGATTCAAGGTGCCCGCGTCGTTTGTGTTCGTCGACGAGCTGCCGCGCACCGACACGGGCAAGGTCATCCGCAGGCGGCTACAGCACGGAAACGTCGATGAGGCGGCCAGTCCCGCTTGAGCCGGGCGCCCTGAGCGGGGTGCGCGCGCCGTGGGCGCTGGTCGGAGTGCGCGTGTGGACCGGACAGGGTGGACCCTCGCGGGAGGCGCTCGCGTTCGGCCCGGACGGCCGGATCGCGGCGTGCGGTACCAGCGCCGCCGTGCTGGCCGCGCTGCCCGATCGCGCGGAGGTCGTGGACGGCCGCGGCGCGACCGTGTGCCCCGGATTCGTCGACCCCCACGTGCACGTCCGCGCCTGCGCCTCGGCGGCTCTCGCCACCACCGTCGCGGCGCAGGTGGGCCCCGCCGAACTGGTCGCCGCCGTACGTCACGCGTCGCGGCGCCAGGTGCCCCACGGTCGCGGCGAATGGATCACGCTGGTCGGCGCACACGTCGAGTCTCCAATGGGCGGCCGCGTGCCGGACCGGCGCGCGCTCGACCAGGTCAGTCGGGGCGCACCGGTCAGGATCCGCGACCGCACCGGCCACGGGTGGCTGTTTAACTCCGCGGCGCTCCGGCGGCTCGGGGTCGACGTGCTGGCCGGCGGCGGCCGCGAGCATACCCCCGCCGGGGTTACCGTCGAGCGAGGCGCCGGCGGGCTCGCCACTGGGTTCGTGGCCGATCACGTCGGCTGGGTGGGGTCTCGGCTGGGCCGGGTCAGCACCGAGGCTGGCCTGCGGCGCGCGGTGGCCGAGTGGTCGCACGATCTGGCGCGTCGCGGAGTCGCGGCGGTCTGCGATGCGACCGCGACCAACGATGCCTCGCGGATCTCCAGTCTGATGGACTGGCGCAAGTGCGGTGCGCTGCGCCAGGAGGTGACGTTCCTGTCGGCGCCGGGCGCCGTCGTCGGGCCGCGGGCGGCACGGCGTCATGCAGGGGTTAAGTTCGCCGTCGCGTCCGATCAGCGATTGGCCCAGGCGCTGCGTCGTGCGGCACGGACCGGATTGCCGGTTGCCGTGCACTGCGTCGGGCCCGATGAGACTGCAACGGTGCTTCAGGTGGCTGCCTCGCTGCGGCCTGGCGAGCGGGGGCCGCTGCGGCTGGAGCACGCCGCCTTCGTGCCCCCGGATTGGCTGGCCCAGGCGAAGGCGCTCGACGCGACGGTGGTCACGCATCCCAGCTTCATCGAGGCCCACGGCGACCGCTACCTTGCCGACCCCGACCTCGAGCCGCACGACTGGCTCTACCGCCTGCGTTCATGGTCCCGGGCCGGTGTGCGGCTCGCGTTCGCCTCCGATGCTCCGTTCGGACCAGTCGACCCGCTGGGAGCGCTCCGGTGTGCGGCGAGCCGCAGAACGATCTCTGGCGCCAGCATCGGGGCGGGTGAGGCGCTGTGGGGCGAGGCGGCGCTGCGCGCGCTGACGGTGGGTGCCGCTCGCTGCGCGGGGCTCGATCGCCTCGGCTACGGGCGGCTCGCGCCGCGCGGACCCGGCGCGGCCGTCGTGCTGAGCGGCGACCCGCGGGACCGTCGTGCCCTGGACGGGTTGCAGCTGATCGCCGGCGTGATTGGCGGGCACGTTGTCGATTGACGGTGCCGCGGCGCTGATCGAGGGCTGGGCGATCGCGCGCCCCGCGGGGTGTCCCGACCCGCTGGCAATGGCCGGCGAGATCCTCGCCGGGTTCGGCGCCGCCGTCTCCGAGCGGGAGACGTCCCGGTCCGACACACTCGAGGTGATCGCTCCCAGCGGTCGGAGGGTCGAGGTCCGGCTCGCCGGTTGGATCGGCGAAGGAGTGCTCGCCTGCGCGCGGCCGCGGGGGAGGGTGCTGGGCGCGTACGCGGCGCTCCGGCTGGCCGGAGCGGCCGTGTTCGCCGGCGGTCGAGGGATCGACACATGTCTGGGCGCGGCCGAGCTGGCGTGCGAGCTGACCGCGCCGGGCCGGATGCGCGGCGGAAGTCGACCGGAGCTCGTTCGCTGTCGGGACGGCTGGGTCGTCGTGCGCTGGCGCGACGCGCACGAGCGGGCGCTGTTCGAATCGCTGATCCACGACGCCCGCCCTGGCGACCGCGACGAGATCGTCGCCACCGCGCGCCTCGCCCGGCTGCTGGTGGCGCCGGTCGAACCACCGCCCTCAACACCCGCGCCGGTGGCGCAGCTTGGGACCGGCTCGCTGGGTGGGGAAAGCGCGACCGTCCGGCGGCGGCGACCGCGGGTGGTCGACTGGAGCGTGCTGTGGGCCGGACCGTGGGCCGCTGCGCAGCTGCGCCGATCGGGATCGGCCGTCGAGCGCGTCGAGCATCCTCGCCGGCGCGACGGCCTGCTGACCTTCCCCGACGGGCGGCGGTGGTGGCGCGCCCTCAACGGCGACAAGCGAATATCGCTGCTCGACGGCCGCGATCCGCGGGGACGCCGTCAGCTCGAAGCCGCGATCGGCACAGCGGACATCCTGCTCACGAGTATGACCCCGCGAGCGCTGGCCTCGCTTGGCTTCGACGAAGGCTGGCGCCTGACCCGGGCACCCCACCTGCTCCACCTCGAACTGGTCGCGTTCGAGGATCCATGGGCCGATGCTCCGGGACTGGGTGAGCACGCTGCCGCCCGAGCGGGTCTGCTGTGGCGGGACGGCGGACCGCCCGGCGAGCTCGTCCCCTGGGCCGATCCGCTCCTGGGCGCGAGCGCACTGGCCATCAGCCGGATCTGGCTCGCTTCGCGGTCACGCCCCGGCGGGCGCGTCCGTCTCAGCCTCGAGCGCGCCGCGTCGCTCGCGTTCGCGGCCACGCCGGCGAGCGTCTGACGCCTTCACCTCGCGCCAGCAAACCAGCGCGTTCATCGCGGCCGGGAACCCGGCGTAGACGCAGATCATCGCCAGTGCCTGCTGGACCTTGGCTTCGGGGACTCCGCCGGTGAGAGCTCCGAACAGGTAGTTGCGCAGCTGCTCGGTCTTGCCCAGCGCGGCGAGGGAGACGATGGCCACCAGCAGCCGTTCTGAGAAATCGAGCGCATCGTGGGCCCAGACGTCGCCGAACACGAACTCGCGTGCCCACCGGCCCACGTCCGGATCGAGTTCGGACATGAGCGCGTCGATCGCGTCCGCCTTCTCGCCGAAGATCCGCCGCTCGATCGCGCGGCCCCTCGCGCCTGGGTCGCCGTCGCTCCGCGACACGCCTCAGTCCGGCATCGAGTAGCCGCCGTTGACGCTCAGGATCTGCCCGGTGATCCAGGTGCTGAGCGGCGAGCTCAGGAACAGAATCGCGTAACCCTGGTCAGAGGGCTCGCCCAGGCGGCCGAGCGGGTAGGCCGGCACCACGACCTCCTCGCCGCCCCACTGCGCCACCACGGCGTCGCTGCCGGGCGTGTGGGTCGTGCCGGGCGAGACGCCGTTGACGCGGACCTTGAAGCGAGCGCCCTCCTTGGCCAGCGCCTTGGTGAAGCCGACCACGCCGGCCTTGGCGGCCGAGTAGGCGACGAGTCGAGGCTCGCCGATGCGGCCCGCGTCGGAGATCAGGTTGACGATCGCGCCGCCACCGTTGGAGCTCATCGGCTCGAGCGCCGCCTTGCACATGTTCATCGTCCCGAGCAGACAGACGTCGACGTCGCGGTTGTACTCCTCGACGGTCTGCTTGGCGAAGAACTTGACCGTCCATGCCGCGGCGTTGTTCACCAGCACTTCCAGGTGACCGAAGTGCTCGACCGTGGCTGCGACCGCCGCGCCGGCCTGCTTGGGCTCGCGCACGTCGACCTGCGTCGCGGCGACGTCATAACCGTCGGCCGACAGCTTCTCCGCGGCCTGCTGCGCCGCCTCACCGTTGAGATCGGCGATCATCACCGCCGCGCCGGCCCGGCCGAACAAGGACGCGGTCTCGTAGCCGATGCCTTGCGCCGCGCCCGTAATCAGCGCGACCTGGCCGCTCATGTCGATTTCAACCGCCATGTGATGCTCCTTGTAGTTCAGGTTGTGGGCGCGCCGCCTTACGCTGGCTGCGCTGGTAGAAAGCGTCGAGCCGCTCGAGCGCGTCCGGGTCGAATGCCAACCGCTCGGCGTACGCTCGTTCGAGCCGCGAGCCCGCGGCACGACCGTCTTCGATCCGGGTCCGGACGCAGTCCTTGACCGCGCTCAGCGCGCCGCGGGTGCCGCGGAGCACCTCGCTGACGAGCTCGTCGGTGGCCTGAGCCAGCACCTCGCCCGGGACGACGCGATTGATCAGCCCGAGCTTCTGTGCCTCGGTCGCGCTGAGCGTCCGGCCCGTGAACATCAGCTCGAGCGCTTGGGGTCGGCCGACCATCTCGGTCAGTCGCTGAGTCCCTCCAGCGGCGGGAATTAGCCCGATTGTCGCCTCCGGGAAGCCGATCGTCGCGTCCTGCGCCGCGATCCGCAGGTCGCAGGCCAGGGCGACCTCAAGGCCGCCGCCGAGCGCCATCCCGTGGATCACGGCAATCGTCGGGATCGCGAGTCGGTCGATGTCGTCGAACACGGTCTGGATGCCGCGGAAGAAGGTCCGCAGGGCGGAGCGGTCCTGGTCGCTCGTGGTGTCCCGCATCCATTTGATGTCGCCGCCGGCGCCCAGACACCGGCCCCGGCCGGAAAAGACCGCCGTGCGCGCATCGGATTCGGCCAGGCGGCGGACCACGTCCCCCAGGGCCAGGACAAGCTCGAGGTCGAACGCATTGACCGGCGGTTTGTCGAGCTCCACGCGCGCGACGCCGTCGGCGAGCGTGAAGTGCACGAGGTCGGTCATCAGCGCCACGGCGAGAAGTCCGGCCGGCGCTTCTCCATGAACGCCGTGGCACCTTCGGTCTGCTCGCCCGAGTCGAAGAACTCGGGATGTAGCTCGTCGACGAGCTTGCGGTCGTCGAACACAGCCCGGTTTGGGCCCAGCCATTCGTCGAACGTGCGCTTGACGAGGTGGAGCACCGACGGAGATAGGGCCAGGAGCTCGTCCGCCCACTTCTGGACCTCGGCCTTGAGTTCCTCGGGCGGCGCCACCGCGTTGATCAGGCCCCACTCGAGTGCCTGCTCCGGCTTGATCCGGCGACACAGCAGCCACATCTCCTTGGCCCGCTTCACCCCGAGGACGGCGATCGCCTGTCCGACCTGGATGCCCTCGGCGGGACTCGCCACCCGCGGCCCGTTCTGCCCGAAGGTCGATCGGGTCGAGGCGATCGTCAGATCGCAGAAGTAAGCCAGGTGGTTGCCTCCACCGATCGCGTATCCATCGACCATCGCGATGATCGGCTTGGGCGAGGACATGAACTCGCGGTACAGCGCCTTGTTGAGCTCGTCGAGTGACTCATCGCCCGCAGTGAACGACTCCTCGTTCTCGATCTCGACGTCACCGCCAGCCGAGAAGGCGCGGTCGCCGACGCCCGAGATCACGATCACGCCGCAGTCACCGTCGACGCTCGCTCGCCGCACCGCATCGATCATCTCCTTCATCGTCAACTGACGGAAGGCGTTCAGCTTCTCCGGGCGATTGATCTCGACCCAGGCGACGCCCGAGCCAACGTTGTAGGTGATGTCCGTGTAGGTCGCAATGTCGGCGTTCTGCACCAGGATTCCTCCACGCGCGTTTCAGGTGGGCGAGAGCTGGAATCTAGGTCTCAGGGCGTAGGAGGCAGGCCCAGAGTTGGCCGCGGCCGTTTGGCTTGCGTCCCAAGCGCGGGCCGCCCTGCCGCCAGCGGCTGTGCGGCAGTACAGACGACTCCAGGGATCTCTGGATCGACGGACGTGGCCGCTCTGCCGGCGCCCGCGTAGCGTCCGCCGCGCGATGAGATTCGATGGCTGTGTTGCGATCGTCACCGGCTCCGGCCGGGGGATCGGTCGCGCGACCGCAGAGGGACTCGCGGCCGAGGGCGCGAAGGTGCTCGTCAACGACGTCGACGAGGAGGTCGCCGCCGCGGTCGCCGCCGACATTCGTGGCGCGGGCGGCGAAGCCGACCATACCGCCGGCAGCGTGGCGGACCGCAGTTTCGTCGAGTCGATGGTGGAGCACGCCGAGCATCGACTCGGGCGCGTCAACGTCCTGGTCAACAACGCCGGGATCACGGCTCCGGCGATGGCGATGAAGATGACCATCGAGCAGTGGCAGCAGGTGATCGATGTCAACCTCACCGGCGTGTTCAACTGCATCCAGGCCGTCGGGCCGTCGTTCAAGCGCACGCACGACGAGGACCCGGATATCCGCTGCGCCGGGCGGATCGTCAACGTCAGCTCGGTCGCGGGCCTGCGCGGAACCGTCGGCCAGCCCAACTACGGCGCCGCCAAGGCGGGCGTGATCGGCCTCACGATGTCACTCGCGCGGGAGTGGGGGCGCTATCGGGTGGTCTCAAACGCGGTCGCCTTCGGCACCGTCGAGACGCGTATGACCGAGAAGATCCGCAACGACGAACGCTTCCGGGAGAAGTACATGGAGGAGATCCTGCTGCGCCGCTACGCGAGCCCGGAAGAGGTGGCGCGGGCGATCATGTTCCTCGCCTCACCTGACGCCGACTACATCACCGGGCAGACGTTGAACGTCTCCGGAGGGCTGCACATTGGCTACTGAGGTTGAGGTGACGGGCGTCGACCTGGGACGGGCGCCCGATCTCGAGGTGCTCGCGAAGCTCGAGTTCCCCATCGTCCAGTACGAGGTCGCGCGCTCGAAGATCGGCGAATACGTGGCCGCGATCGGCGACCGCAACCCGCTGCACAACGATCCGCTCGCGGCGCAGACGGCCGGCTACCGCGATGTAATCGCGCCCCCGACGTTCGCCGCGGTGTTCGCGATGCTGCCGTTCCGCCGCGCGTTGGCCGACCCCGAATGGGTGGCACGCTCGACGATCGACCCGGCGAAGATCCTGCACGGCGAGCAGAGCTTTGAATTCAATCGGCCGATCGTGCCCGGCGACCGGCTGCTCGTGCAGTGCATCGTCAGCGACGTCGAGCGCAAGCGCTCGCTGGTGTTCCTGCACGTGTCGATGCGCGTCGACGACCAGCGCGGCGAGCGCGTCCTCGCCGGGACGATGACCCTGGTCCTGCGGCCATGACCGTCGGCGAGCTCGTGCCCAAGCTGTCGCGTCGGATCGACCTGCGCACGCTCGTACGCTACGCGGGGGCCTCGGGCGACTTCAACCCGATCCACTACGACGCCGAGTACGCCCGCGCCGCCGGGCTCGACGGCGTCATTGGCCACGGCATGCTGGCGATGGGGTTGCTGAGCGAGGCGATCACCGACTGGATTGGGGACTCGGGGCTGGTGCAATCGATCTCGGCTCGCTTCACAAGCTCGTACCGGCTCGGCGACGTGCTGACCGTCAGTGGCACCGTCGTCGGGGTCGAGGATGGAGTCGCCCAGCTGCAGCTGCGCTGTGTGAACCAGGACGGTTTGGAAGTCATCAGAACCGCCAGCGCCACGGTGCTGGCCGGCGAAGGGAGCCACGACGATGTCTGAGATGGGCAAGCGGTACCGCTGCGAGAAGTGCGGCAGCGAGGTGCTGACGATCAAGCCGGGCGAGGGAGAGCTCGCCTGTTGCGGGCAGCCGATGGCGACTATGGACCCGAAGGCAATCCCGTCCGGGGACTGATCGCGGAGTGCGGTGGTGAACATCACCGAGACTGAAGACCAGCGACTCCTGCGCGAGGCGATCCGGATCTTCGTCGAGCACGAGGCGCCGGCCGACCGGGTCGACATCTGGGAGGCGGAGAAGACCTACCCGGCCGACGTGTTCCTGGCGCTCGCACAGCAAGGGTATGTCGGGCTTCCGTTCGACGAGTCGGTCGGGGGCGGCGGGTACGGCGCGGTCGAGATGGCGATCGTCGGCGAAGAGCTAGCCAAGCCGGGTCTCGACCTTGCCGGCGGTTACGGGCTGACGGTATTCGCGGGGCTAAACCTGGTGCGCCACGCCACCGCCGAGCAGATCGACCGTTACATCCCGGCGATGATGCGCGGAGCGCTGCGGTTCGCGCTCGGGATCACCGAGCCCGATGCGGGCAGCGACGTCGCCGGGATCAAGACGCGGGCACGAGCAGTGCAAGACGGCTACGTCATCAGCGGCCAGAAGCTGTTTACGACCGGCGCGGGCGTTCCGGACACAGTGATCCACGTGCTGGCGCGAACCGGCCCCTCGGGCCGAGGCCGCGACGGGCTGTCGGTGTTCATGGTGCCGAACGACGCCCCCGGGCTGGAACTCCGGCGGCTCGACACGGTCGGGCGTCACATGCTCGGGACCTACGAGACCTTCTACGACGACGTCTTCGTTCCCGGGGATGCGCTGATCGGAGCGGAGGGCTCGGGCTGGGACGTCGTCACCTCGAGCCTGGAGCTGGAGCGCGTGTTTGCCGCCGCCCAGTGCGCGGGCGCGGCGCGGGCGGTGATCGACCTGACGGCCGAGTACGTGTCCGAGCGTCAGCAGTTTGGCCGTTCGATCGCCTCGTTCCAGACCGTCTCGCACCGGCTCGCGGACGCCTTGGTGGCGGTCGAGGCGGCACGGCTGCTGTCCTATCGCGCCGCCAACCTGGTCGAGGCGGCGGCCCCCGGCGCGAACACAGAGGCGGCGATGGCGAAGCTCGCCGCGACCGAGGCCTTCCAGCACGCGAGCGAGCTCGGCATGCAGCTGTTCGGCGGCTACGGCTACATGAAGGAGTACCGGATCGAGCGCCATTGGCGCGAGGCGCGGGTCACGACCGTGACCGCCGGCACCTCCGAGATACAGCGCTCGATCCTTTCCAAGGACCTGTTCCGCGGACGGACCCTGGCGTGATACGGTGGCCGCTGAAGAGACATACCGGTCAGTCGGTATGAATGAGAAGAGGAGCGAGGAGAAGGGTCCCGGATGAAGTTCGGCATTCATCTGAATCACGAGTACGAGAAGTCCGACGATCTCGGAGACCGGATCGACCAGCTGATCCGCATCTGCAACACGGCACGCGACCTGGGGCTGGACTCGATCGTCGGCATGCATCATTACCTGTCGTCGCTGGCGACGCTGCAGCCGCTGCCGCTACTGGCGCGGTTGATCCCGGAGACGGGCGATATGCGGATCGGGATGGGCGTGTACCTGGCCTACGAGCATCCGGTAATACTCGCTGAGAACTTCGCGACGCTCGACCAGCTGTCGGGCGGGCGGCTGATCCTAGGGCTCGGCGCGGGCTATCGGGAGAACGAGTTCAACGCGCTCGGGTTGGACCGGGCGACCCGCGTGTCGCGTATGTTCGAGGCGGTCGAGCTGATCAAGGCGTTCTGGACCGGCGAGCCGGTCGACTTCCACGGCCGACACTTCAGCGTCTCCGGCGAGGCGGCCAGCATCGTGCCGGCGCAGCAGCCACGCCCGCCGATCTGGCTCGGCGCCAATGGCGAGAAGGGTGTGCGCCGGGTCGCCCGCCACGCCGACTCCTGGATCGCGCCGCCGAACGTGAAGACGCGCTGGGCCAACGGCCACCTCGGCTTCTTCAAGGACGAACTCGAGCGCGTCGGCGTCGATCCAGCAACGCGCGAGTACCCGCTGATTCGCGAGCTGTACATCGGCGACAGTGACGTGACCGCCGCCGCCGAGGTATCGGATTACCTGCGCGAGGAGTACGCCATGTACTCGGTCTACGGCGAGGAGGTCGAGTACTGGCGCACGATGTTCCCCGAGCTGCTCGAGAAGGCGTTCGTGATCGGCTCGCCGGAGACCGTCGCCGACAAGCTCGCCGCCTTTAACGACGCCGGCTTCGACCACTTTATCTTCCGGATCGCGTGGAAGGGGATGCCGTTCGAGCAGTCGCTGCAGACGCTTCAGCGGCTGGGTACCGAGGTGATGCCGCGCCTGCAGGGGGTGGCCACGCGATGATGACCACCATCCTCAGCGGGCTGTCCGACGGCGCCCTGTACGCCGTGGTCGGACTGCTGCTCACGATTCCGCTGGTGCGCACCGGCGATTTCAACTTTGCCCAGCCGGCGTACATCGTGCTTGGCGAGTACCTGCTGGTCTCGCTCGACAACCACCACTGGAGCATCATCCCGATCCTGATCGTGCTGCTTGCTTTGGGGGGTGTGCTGGGCGGCGCGCAGGAGGTGGTGTTGCTGAGGCCGACCCGCGGACGCGACACCGCACTGGTGACGATGCTCGGGCTGTTCATCGCGATCCAGGGTTTCGTCCTGGCGTGGTGGGGGCCGAACCCGGAGTCGGCCAGCTTCTTCGGCGGGTCGAGCACCATCCACATCCTGGGCGGCGTTCTCCAGCCGGTCGACCTCTGGCTCATTGGGATCGCGGTCGTCGCGGCAGCGGTTCTGCACTACGCCGTCCGCCGCACGCGCTGGGGGGTTCTGGGCCGCGCGTCAATGACCGACGAGGTTGGGGCCGGACTGCGGGGGGTGAACGTTCCCCGCCTGCGCACCGCGGCGTTCGTCCTGGCCGGAGCCCTGTCGGCGGCCGTGGCCGTGTTCATCGCGCCGGCGACCGGGATCAACTCTGACAACGCGCTCACGCTGGTCGTCTTCGCGTTTGCGGCCATGGCGATCGGTGGAACCGGCAGCTTCGGCGGCACCCTGCTCGGGGGCCTGGCGATTGGACTCGTGTATTCGTTTGCGGAGCGCTACCTGACCGCCGATTGGGCCCAGATCCTCCCGTTCGTGATCCTCTGCATCGTCTTGGTCATTCGGCCCACCGGGATCTTCGGGGTTCGACGACTGCGACTGGTGTGACGATGCGACGCGCATCCCTGGCGTCTTCGGTCGGTCGTCTCGGGCGTTTCGGACTCGCGTTTCCAATCGCAGCCGCGGTGATCGTCGCGCTGATGCCGTGGCTCGGGCTCGGCCTGACGATTCAGCGCGAACTCCAGTTGGCGGCAATCTACGCGTTGATCGTCGCCGGCTTCAACATCGGCTACGGCTACGGAGGCCAGCTCGCGCTGGGCCAGGTCGCCGTGTTCGCAGGAGGGGCGTACGTCACGGCGATCCTCTACAACCACGGCGTCACCGAGCTGACTATCGCGATCGTCGCGTCGGTCGCGTTCGCTGGGCTGCTCGGGCTGATCACCGGGCTGCCAGGGCTGCGCTTCGCCGACTGGTCGCTCGCGCTAGTCGCGTTCTTCCTGGTCCTGCTGATCCCCAATATCACCGACCTGCTCTCGGCGCAGACCGGCGGCGTGATCGGGATCCCCGGAATTCAGGGCCCGACGCTGTTCGGACAGGCACTTTCCGCCAAGGCCTTCTACGTCGTCACAATCGTCGTCAGCGCCCTGGTCCTCCTGCTGTACCGCAATCTCGTCAAGTCGCGCTACGGCAACGGGCTACTGGTCTTGAGGCACGGTCAGGCGCTGGCGCGGTCGGTCGGACTCTCTCCCTACCGCTTGCGGCTTTCGGCGTATCTGTGGAGTGCGCTGCCGGCCGGCCTCGCGGGCGCCTTCTACGCGTACTTCTCGAGCTACATCCAGGCGGGGGTGTTCGATTTCAGTCTCGTGACGTTGATGCTCGCGGCCTCGGCGCTTGGTGGGACGCGCAGCATCTGGGCGGCGCCGATTGCGTGCGCGATCCTCGTGGTCGGGCCCGACCAGGTCGCCGCTTTCGACAAGTACTCGGTACTCGCCTATGGGGTGCTGCTGATGGTCGTCGGCGTCGGCTTCGCGGCGGGGCTCGCCGGCGTCGGCGACACCGCCCTGGCGCGGTTCTCGGGACGCCTCCGCCCGCGGTCGCAGGCGGCCGACGTCGCTTCCGACGGCGCCGCGGGCGCTGGACGCTCGGATTCACCCGACCCACTCGCCATCGCCGGCGCCTCGCTGTCGACCAGGGGCGTCTCGAAGGCGTTCGGTGGCGTGCGCGCGCTGTGCGAGGTCGACTTCGACGCGAGGCAGGGGGAGATCACGGCGATCATCGGCGCCAACGGTGCCGGCAAGACGACGCTTCTGAACGCGATCTCGGGTCTGATCCCGCTCGACAGCGGCGAGGTACGACTCGGCGAGGAGGTGATTTCGCGGCTCGCGGCGGACCGGATCGCCCGGGCCGGCGTGTCCCGCACCTTCCAGACACCGCAGGTTCCGGACACGTTGTCGGTGCTCGACGTGGCGGCCAGCTCCCGGATCAGCCGCCGCCGGCTGCCATCGGTCGAGGTCGGGCTGCGCAGCCCGCGCTACTGGAAGGTCCAGCGCCAGGACCTGCTGCGGGCACGAGCCGCGCTTGCGTTCGTCGGGCTTGAGCACGACGAACAGCTGCCGGCCGTGGCGCTGCCGCTTGGTCGCCGGCGGATCCTGGAGGTCGCTCGCTCGATCGCCGCCGAGCCGGCCGCTGTGCTGTTTGACGAGCCCGCCGCCGGCCTGGATCAGGAGGCACTGGAGAGCCTTGCGGCGGTCCTCCGAAAGCTGCGCGATGAACGCGCCACGGTCGTGCTGATCGAGCACAACGTGCGCTTTGTGATGGACGTCGCTGACACCGTCTACGTAATGGAGCTCGGCTCGGTGATCGCTTCTGGGCCACCCGAGGTCGTGCGGCGCGATGAGGCCGTGATCGCCAGCTATCTCGGGCACCGGCACGCCGCCCCCGAGGGCCCGGCGGCCGAGGTGCGCGAGCCTGCGAAGGTCGGCGATGGCGACTGAGCTCGCCGGTCCGAACGGGGCGGTCAGCACCGCCGTCGCCAACGTACTCGATGTCAGGGACGTTTGCTTCGGCTATGGCGACCTGATCGCCGTCTGGGATGTGTCATTCAGCGCGCGGGCGGGGGCGTTGACCGCGATCGTAGGTCGAAATGGTGCCGGCAAGACGACGGCGATGATGGGCATTGCCGGCGTGCTGCCCTGCCTGCGCGGGTCGGTGGCGCTGTCGGGCTCCGAGCTCGGGTCGATGAGCAGCTGGAACCGCTCGCTCGCCGGGCTCTGCCTCGTGCCAGAGGGCAAGCGTGTGTTCCGGGAGCTCACCGTGGAGGAGAATCTCAATGTCGGTCTGCCGCGGAGGATCTCCGGCGCCGAGCGCAAGGAACGCTGCCAGGAGGTGTACGGGTGCTTCCCGATCCTGGAGGAGAAGCGCAAGCATCTGGCAGGGTCGCTGTCAGGCGGCCAGCAGCAGATGCTCGCGATCGGCTCCGCGCTCGCCATGCGCCCGAAGGTCCTGCTCGTCGACGAGCCGTCGTCGGGACTAGCGCCGACCGCCGTCGACGTTGTGTACGAGACGCTGGACAAGCTCAAGCGGGATGGGATGGCGATCGTGCTCGTCGAGCAAATGGTCGAGGACGTCATGACCGGGATCGCGGACGAGGTGGTCGTGATCGAGCAGGGCCGTGTGGTCCTGCACGACGCGCCCGACCGCATCTCGCTGAAGGACCTCGAGCACCGCCTTTATGTCGCGTGAGCGAGCCGCGACGGCTTCACCTCAACTACTTCCACAGCCACAGTGGGAGCCATGAGGCCGCCTGGCGCGATCCCGATGCCCCGGCGCCGGGGGTAGCGCTACAGCTCGACCACCTCGCCCGGGTCGCTCAGATTGCCGAGGCCGCGTGCCTGGATTCGATCTTCCTGCCACACGGCATGATCGCGACCGGGTTGGAGAACAGCGACTTCGGTTTCGGTCTCGACCCGCCGATCGCGCTGGCGGCGATCGCCGGCCGCACCGGTCGGATCGGGCTGATCGGGACGGCCTCGACCACTTTCAGCCACCCGTTCGACCTGGCGCAGCGTTTCTCGACGCTCGACCACGTCAGCGGCGGCCGCGCCGGCTGGAACATGGTCACGTCAACCACCGACGATGCGGCACGAAACTTCGGGCTGGACTCGCTGCCGGAGCACGACGAGCGCTATGCGCGCGCCGCCGAGTTCGTCGACACGTGCCTGCAGCTGTGGGACAGCTGGGAGGACGATGCGATCGTCGATGATCGTGAGGCGGGCGTTTACGCCGACTCGTCACGCGTGCACCGGATCGGACACGCCGGCGCCTACTACGCCGTCGAGGGCCCGCTGTGCGTGCCGCCCTCGCCGCAGCGCTACCCGCTGCGCGTGCAGGCCGGCGCCTCTGACGCCGGTAAGGATTTCGCGGCGCGCTACGCCGACGCGGTCTTCTCGATTGCCCCCGACATCGAAGCTGCGCGCGCGTTCTACTCGGAAATGCACAAGCGCACCGCCGCGCACGGGCGACCACCGGGCTCGGTCAAGGTCATGCCCGGTCTGGCGTTCGTGCTCGGTGACACCGAGCAGGACGCTCGCGCCCGCGAACGCGAGCTGCAGGAACTGGTCATCCCCGAGCGGGGCGTCGGCATCCTCGAGGCGTTCATGGGCGTCGCACTCGATGGCTGCCCTCTAGACGGGCCAGTTCCCGAGCTCCCTGACCTGGCTTCGTTCAAGGGCGGCGTGGCGCGGATGCGGTTGCTATACGAGTACGTCGCGCGTGAGCGCCCGACGATCCGCCAGCTGGCCGGCTGGTTCGCCAACCAGATCCGCGGCCACGGCCTGTTCGTCGGCACCGCCGAGCAGCTGGCCGACAGGCTCCGGGAGTGGCTGGACACCAGCGCGGCCGACGGCTTCAACCTGCTGCCGCCACTGATGCCCGGCGGCTTGGAGCGATTCTGCGCGGAGGTCGTTCCGATCCTCCAGGAGCGCGGGCTGTTCCGGACCGAGTACACGGCGGCGACGCTCCGCGAGCATTACGGCGTCTAACGCCATGCGCCCGGCACGGCGCCGGGCGCAAGGAGGAGCGTCAGTCGGTGTGACCCTGTAGCCGAGCCACGCGCTATCTGTCAGGTGCCCGGGACGATCAGCCCACCCTTCCACAGGCCGGCGGCCACGGTCGTGTAGTTGCTGGCCGCCAGACCCCATGCGTGGACTGTCGGGGTGAACAGTGGGAACGTGCCGACGAAGTTCGGCACCTGCGAGGACGAGGTGATGTTCCCGAGCGCCGTCGCCAGCGCCGGGCCGGAGACGTCACCGGTCTTGGTCACGCCTGCGGCGATGGCCATCGCGTCGTCGTAGCCGGTCACGTCGGCGTAGACGCTGATCAGCGGCTTCGGGTTGTACTTCTGGTCGGCGGCGATGAACGTCTTCCAGCTGGCCGCGTTCTGCGCCGGGTTGCCTACGACCAGGAACGGGAACGTGACGATGTTCACGCCCGCGCGCTCGGCCTTGGTGGTGAGCAGCCCGATGTTGGCCGCGCCGAAGTAGGCGTCTCCGTACAGCGGCAGGGCCGAGCCCAGCGTGGTCCGTGCCTTGAGAATCGGGCCGATGACGGGCGTGTAGTTGTTGACGGCGATCGCCTGTGGATGGGAGGCCACCGCGGCTGACACCTGCGGGGTCGCATCGACGGCCGTATCCGGCACCTCTTCGGTTGCGGTGACGGTCATGCCTGCGCTCTTGGCTGCTGCCTGGAGCGCCTGCGCGCCGAGCACGGCGGTCGTATCGTTACCGGTCACGATCGCGAACCTGGTGATGCCCTTCGCTTTCATCGACGCTGCCAGCGCAACCTCTGGCGTGCTCACCAGCGTCCCGCCGACGAACATGCCCGCATACTTCGGCGGGGAGACGTAGTTGTCTGGCACGGGGCCGAAGTCGATGATCCCGCTCTTGCCGAAGACCGATGCGAGCGGGAGCGCGTCCTGACCGAAGCAACCGCCGAGCACGCCGGCATACTTGGCGCCGCTCGCGATCACCGTCTCCGCCTTCGACACCGCCGTCACACCGGAACCCGCGTCATCGAGCGAAGACACGATCACCTTGTGGCCGTCTGCGCCGCCGTTTGCGTTGAGAACCTGAGCCGCGGCCTCGAGACCGTAATACTCGGCTTCGCCGGCGACCGCGAGGGGGCCGCTGAACGGGCAGATGATCAGGATTCGGGCGGGGGTCGACGATGAGGTCGACGAGGACGCGTTCGTCGCGCTCGCCGTGGTGTCCGAGCCGGACGAAGTGCCCGAGGCCGTCGAGCTTGAAGAGCCGCCGCAGGCGCTCAGCAGGCCCGCAGCTGCAACCGAGAGGGCCGTCGCGAGCGCGAATCGCCGTATCCGCGCGCGATGTGATGGATGAGAACTCAAGGCAGTCTCCTCTCCGTGCGCACCCGCGCACAGTGGCGTCAATGGCGCCCCTGCATTCCGGCAGGGAATGGGATCCAAGCTCTCAGATATCGGCGAGGTGTTCTATGGCAGCGACGACAGAGACCGGGAGTCCGTTGTGTGCGGTGCCACAAATATATGCCGACCAGTCGGTATGAACGTTAGCGGCATGTTTGTGCCGGACCCCGCTTCCCGGAAAACGGGCTGGGACGTGTTGCCCGAGGCCAACTAAGCGGGCTGTTGCGCGCGGTTCGCTTCGCGAAACGCGCGCACCTCGTCCAACGTAGGCAGCTTGATCAACTCGATCAGGGTCCCGTCAGGATCCTCGATCACCATCCCGCGAAACGGGGGGTAGTTGGTCGCCATCGCGATCTCGATGATGTCCGACCACGGAGCGATCCCGAAGCCCGCGAGCCGGTCTCGGACCTCCTCGAGCGTTTCGTCCTTCACCTCGACGACGATCATGCACAGGCCGGGATCGCCGGCCCGCTTTGGGGGCGTCGGGGTTGATGTGGGCGGGCTCCACTGGATCAGCTCGATCATGCCGACGGTCGGATCGTCGCCGGCCTGCAGCATCGCCATCTCGCCGGTGACCTCGTCGCCGACGCGCATGTAGCGCTGGAATTCCGGCTTGTCGACCGGGGCGCGCATGTTGACCCGATAGCCGAGCGCGTCACGGTAGAAGGCGATCGAGCGCTCGAGGTCGGTGACCGAGATGTTCGTGTGGTGGATGGGTGAGATCGTCATCGGGCGGCTCCGTGGGTGGTGGAGACCGCAGCCTCGCACGAACGCGTACGTGCCCGGGCCCAGACTTGGCCGGGCGATTCGTGCTGCGAGCCGATTTCGTATGCGTTCAGTTGCCGATCTTCGGGGTGGGCTTGGAGGATCCGGGTCTCCGGGGGAAGGACGCGGCTTGCCGATGGCGGGGGGCGGCGCGCCGATCCAGACCATCCATCCAGTCATGCAGAACATGCCATTTGGGGCGAGGTGGCGCGAGCGTGGCACCGAGTGCATGTGGGACATGCATGAGGTGCCACGGTCGCGGGCTCGCCTGCCGGTTGGCAGGATTTGCATCATCGCGGTCCGGGGACTGAACGCTTACCCGATTTCCCAGCGTACCTCGGCGTTTGTGGGGGGCCACACATCGTTGCCTGCAGAACTGGCGCGCGCGCCATAGTCCTCTCGCTCGTTTGCAGGCAAGCTCCCCCCGTGTCGATCAAGTTCGGCGTGATGATCAATCACCAGTACCTCGCCGACGAGGACCTGGGGCAGCGGATCGACGAGGGGGTCACATCGACGGAGTTGATCCGCGACCTCGGCTACGACCTGCTGTTCAGCCATCACCACTTCCTGGCGAATATGCAGACGCCGCAGGCGCTGCCGATCCTCACCCATCTGGTCCCGTTCTCGGGAAAGATGCGGCTGGGCATCGGCGTCTACATCGCCACGCTCGAGCATCCGGTTGCGCTGGCGGAGCATTTCGCGACGCTCGATCAGATCTCCGGCGGCCGGCTCGTCTGGGGGGTGGGCGCCGGGTATCGCGAGGACGAAGTCCGCTCGTTCGGGATCGATCATCGCACGCGCCAGTCCCGGCTGTACGAGGCTCTCGAGGTGGTGCGGCAGCTGTGGAGCGGCGAGGAGGTCCACTTTCACGGGCGTCACTTCGACGTCGACGGCG
>Ga0335073_10000802_pt1 | contig 41111 bp, 41 predicted proteins | sample Lox_Sample_22_FD_207093 | JGI IMG/M metagenome (GOLD analysis project Ga0335073, IMG submission 207093) | Soil microbial communities from Loxahatchee National Wildlife Refuge, Florida, United States - Lox_Sample_2.2 | ecosystem: Environmental > Terrestrial > Soil > Wetlands | place: USA...
GACTGGGACGGAAGCGAACGCCGACAGCGCTCTGGCGCCGGCCGGCCTCGACAACCCATTCTGGAATTAACTCGTGACACAGTTCGACCCAGCAGCCCGCCATGCTTCCGCGGCGGGCTTTTTTTTTGCATCATGTTTCCTCTTCTCGTAAATAGCTTCGCCGCGATCGTTTCGTTGTTGTCCATAATTGTTTCTCCCTGATGAAAAATCGGCCCTTTCACGACTTTTGCGCCGGCACTGGGTTTTCTTGAGCCGAGACCGAGTTTCAACCCATCTCAACGAAAACAAACTGTGAGGTAGCATGTCTTCATTCCGCTCTTATTCCCGCCAAGTTTATTTGCATGTTTGGAACGCGGCGGCCGTCGCCGGACTGGCATCGCTGTTGCTCGCAGCGCCTTGTGCCTCGGCGCAGTTTTCCCGAAGCACCAACGGTGATGTTTACCCCAAGCTCGCGGCTGACGGCGTTACTTCCGATGATGTTTCGCTGGCGGCTGCGGCTGCCGCCTGCGATGCCGCCGGGAGCAGGCTGGTTCTTCCCGCTGGACAGATCCTGCTGACTGGAGCGGCAACGGTCACGCTCAATCACTGCGCGATGAGCGGCGTCGGCGCGCCGGCAGGCGATAACAGCGGCACTTATGGCACGACCATTCTGCTGACCAGCCAAAGCGTCCCGCCGTTCATTCTCGAAACCGGCTGGCAGGTTTCCGGAATCAACTTCTATTGGCCGAATCAGAGCACGGGAAAAACTCCCTACCCGCCGTTGTTCAGTGATGGAGGCAAGGGCCACGGCTTCAACCATGGCGTCATCCAGAACATCGTCATCGTTAACGCCTACGACGGCATGACGACAACTCCTGGCGGCGGCTCAGGAGATGTGAAGATTTCTAACTCGACGATGTGGGCTTTCCATCATCTGTTTAGTCTCACCAACACAGGAGACAGCTGGGCGTTCAGCAACAACCGTTTCACTCCCGGTCCGTTATTGAATACCTGCAGTTTCTCCGCAGCTTGTGAGGCAGCCGTCAACGAGGCCAATCACATCAATGCCATTTTCCACATTACCGCTGGAGGCACAGTGACCATCGTCGTGACCAACAGTGAAACTTTTTCCTGGCGTTACGGAATTCTGATCGACAAAGGAGCGGTGCTGGGCGGGTCGATATTTGATGTTGCCTGGGATGGAATGGGCACGCTGATCGACTCCAGTTCCGGCGGAATTTACGCGTTTCAGAATAACTTCACCGGTTCGATGTCGGAGTGCGGCATCGCGGTATTCGGAGGCGATTCTCCGACGGGCAACACACCCTGCTTCAATCTCGGAGTCAACAGCGGACTGTTCATTTACGACTTTCGCACCGACGGAAGCATCGGCAGCTGGCTGGTGGGCGTAGGCAATAATACCGTGGAAATCAATAACGTCGATATTGCCAGCATCGGCGGGGCAAACGACGGCGGCAATTACTATATCGTGCACTTCCTCACCCCGACGAACTCGCTAATCGTGCGAAACAGCCAGCTGGGCGGCTTACCGAACAACGCGCACGTCCACGGAATCAACATTGGCACAAATACAATGGGCAGCACGATCATCCAGAACTGTATATTCAGCTTCATGAATGACTCCATCACCGGGGTCACGAACAACCGGGCTGTCGTGAGCGGGAATACGTCATTCAGCACCAACCCTTCGGGCAGGAGTGTGGATCTTAGAGGCACGGGTAGCATGGTTTATGTCGGGAACTTCTGGGATGTGCCGCCCACCGCCCTGCTGCCGATCATTTCAAACTAGAAACGAAAAATTAAGGCATTTCGCGGTTGAAGTCGTGATGGGTGCTCGGCCAGTTGGCTCTGGAAGGAGAAATTAGCCGCCGCGCGATCAGTCAATCGTCGCAATAAGTTGGAAGCCCGGTTCTCTCGGTGTCAGGGCAGGATGGGAAGGCAGAGACAGGGCTTGATGCAAAAATCCAGCGCGGCCATTTTTTCAAGGGCGGGGTGAAGCTGCGAGTCGCGGCAAGGCTCCAGCGTGATGACAAAGGGGAGCGCAGCCTTCGCAAAGCCCGGTTTTTGCAGCACGGCATCAATGTTAAGCTCATGATCCGAAAGGATTTCGGCTAGCCTGGCGATGATGCCGGGACGATCGCGAACCAAGAACCGCAGATACCAGGGAGTCTCGAAGTCGCAACTGATTTTCGGCTCAAGAAATTGTTGCGGCCAGTGGGAGCGAACACCGGCCGAGAGGCTTTCCGCGACGAACATAAGATCGGAGACAACCGCGACCGCGGTGGGATCTCCGCCCGCGCCTGGGCCAAGGAAGGCCATGTCGCCGGCATACAGGCCGGAAGTGACCACCAGATTCAGATTTCTCTGCACACGCCCGAAAGGCGAAGCCGCAGGGACCAGGCTCGGACCGACCTCCGCGAACAAGATGTCGTGTTTCAGGTCAGCACGAGAAATCTGGCGGATGGTGCAGCCGAGCTCGGCGGCATAGTCGAAGTCGAGAGCGTCGACACCGCGAATGGTGCGGGCGCGAATGGTTTCGGGAGCGACGCGGGTTTGCAGTCCGGCGAGAGCGAGGATGGCGAGCTTGGCGCGGGCATCACCGCCATCGAGATCTTCGGAGGCGTCGGCTTCGGCGTAGCCGCGGGCCTGCGCTTCTTCGAGCGCCTCGCTGAAGGGAATGCGGGCGCTCTCGATACGGCTGAGAATGTAGTTGCAGGTTCCGTTCAGGATGCCGGAGATGCCATGCAGGCGATCGCCACAGAGGCCGGTGCGCAACGCGGGAAGGACAGGAACTCCTCCGGCCACCGAAGCGCCGAACTCGAGCCGGCAGCTGCAGGCGCGCGCCAGTTGCAGAAGGTCCGGGCCATCGCGCGCGATGAGCTGCTTGTTGGCGGTGACGACGGATTTGCCCGCTTTCAGCGCGTCGCGCACCAGATCTCCTGCGGGGTGCAGGCCACCAATCAGTTCGACGACGATATCGGCGGCGGAATCCAACACCGCGTGGAAGTCTTCGGTCCAGAGCACATCCTTGGGAACCCAGGGCTGCTTTTTGCGCTCGACATTGCGATTGCAGATTTGCGTGAGGCGGAGGGGACCCTCGGGGCTGGCGCAGAGAATCTTCGCCACAGAGCGGCCCACCGTTCCGAAGCCGACCAGGGCAACGCGGCATGGCGAGGCAGGGCCGCGGCTCTCCGGTGCTTTGGGCAGGCTCGCGGTTTGGCTGGATCGAGTTTTCGGCAAAGCTTTCATGGTGGGCAAATGTGATCTTCATCATACGGGGAGTGGCAGTTCTCGCGAAATGGGAACTACATTTTGCCGCGATACCGCCCTGCGAGGAATTTCTTCAGATGGGAAAGACGGCGCTGCGGTGCAACCCTCCGGCATCAAAGTTGGTAATATGATGCGTTCCTGCCCGCGAGCGGAGAGTGGCGCGGGCGGGCAGTCATAAGCGGACAGTTCGAAGCCAGCGCCTTTCGTCTTTCCATGCCGGGCGCTACGGTCCGCCACCATGCCCGGTTTGGGAGGAGAATGGATGAGTGGAAAGTTCGCGATGGTTCGCGTGTTGTTGCTGGCTGGCCTAACGACGATCGGGATAATGGGATACGCTCAGCAACCCGCGAATGTACAAGGGGCGAGTGACGCGCCCGCGACCCAGGCTACTGCGGGCCAGCAATCCGACAGCGCGCAGGAGAATCCGCAGGAGGAATCTTCTTCACGGCGAAGAACCCGGCCTCGCGACTACAGCAAATGGACTTTCAACGTTGGTGGCGGGGCAAACTTGCCCCGCGGAACAAGCGATACGTTCATCAAGAGCGGCGGGCTTCTCGGAACGGCTGGGGTGGCGCGCAACACCAGCAAGTATCTTGGCCTGCGGCTCGACATCTTCGGGATGAATTTTCCCTTACGGGATTCTGCGTTGTTAATGGCTTCCGCGCCGGGAGGGCGAAGCGCACTGTATGGGTTGACACTGGGCCCGGTCATCAACATCCCGGTCACAAGAAAATACAGTGGATATGTGGTAATTGGCGCGGCGTTTTATCATCGTGACGGGAAATTGGACTCCTCGACGGCGCTGCCGGGCTCGGCGTGCAATCCTTTCTGGGTGTGGTGGGGCCGGTGCAACAATACCAGCATTCCTTTGAACGGAAACTTTCTCAAATCAAGCCAGAATGCATTTGGACTGGACTTTGGCGGAGGAGTGGCGCGCAACGTACACGGCAACATCGAAATCTATGCTGAGTACCGCCTGATGCACGGGTCGCACAACAACATCACGACCGATACCAGGCCAATCACGGTAGGAGTGCGCTGGTAGCGCTACTCGGGGTTGGTGCGATAACTCCAGAGTTCGGCAGTTCCCCGCTGCAGTTGTACAAAGGAGGAGCCGGGCGTTGGTTGGGCGATGGCCGCCTCCGAGTTGGCCTGTTGCAGGGCCACTTCCACGAAATGATGCGCCGGAGCGAGCGAGCAGGCGGGATCGGTCGCAGCCGCGTCTTGCGCAAGCAGGAAGGCCTGGCAGCGGCATCCGCCGAAATCCTCTCCGCGGCGGTCGCAAGATCGGCAGGGCTCCGGCATCCATTCTTCGCCGCGAAATTTCTGGAATGACGACGATCCCCGCCAGATGGATTCCAGAGACTTCTCACCGACGTTTTCAAACTGCAGGCCGGGAATCACTTCGGCCGCGTGGCAAGGCAGGGCTTTGCCGGCAGGATTGATCAGCATCAACTGGCGACCCCAGCCCCCCATACAAGCCTTGGGATAACGGGCGTAGTAATCGGGAACCACCGAGTCGAGGCGAATGCGCCCGGACATGCGCTTTTCGGCGGCGGCCACCACTTCTACGGCTTTTTCCAGTTGGGCGCGGGTCGGGAGCAGTGCCGGCCGATTCTTCAGCGCCCAGCCGTAGTATTGCGTGTGTGCGATTTCCATGCGATCGGGCGCGAGTTGCTCCAGGAACGTGATCATCTCCTCGAGATGATCGATGTTCTGGCGGTGCACGACCAGATTGGCGGTGAAGGCCAGCTTGTGCCTCCGGATGGCGCGCGAAAGTTCGATCTTGTGGGCATGGGCGCGGGCACCGGCGATCCAGTTGGCGGCATCTTCGCGCGAATCCTGAAAGCTGATCTGGATATGATCGAGTCCGGCATCCACGAGCGATTGCAATCTAGTTTCGTTGAGGCCGATGCCGGAGGTGATGAGGTTGGTATAGAGTCCGGCGGAGCGAGCGCCGTCGATAAGCTCGGCCAGGTCCAGGCGGGCGAGGGGCTCGCCGCCGGTGAAATGCGCGTGCAGCATGCCCAGCTTGCCAGCCTGTTGGAAAACGCGCAGCCACTCTTCGGTCGAAAGTTCGGTTTGCGCTCCGGCCAGCTGCAGCGGGTTCGAGCAGTAGACGCAATGCAGCGGGCAACGGTGCGTAATTTCGGCGATCAGGGCCAAAGGGTTGGGAATCATGAATCTCGCGGAGCGGGCATTCGCGCTACTGCCGCCTTCTGCTACAAGAATACCCGCTTCGATTGACCGCAACAAAGTTACCGGCGATCACAGTTTTGCCTTGACGATGATTGTTACCACAGGTAACACTTATTTCAGTGTGCAAAGTTGTAACGACCAAAACGTTTGCTAGATCGCTTTCCAGGCTGCCGATGAACTGGCAGAAGCGAATCGTGGGAAAGATCAAGGCAATCGCGGCAGACCCCTGCGCGACGCACAACAACGTGACCAAGCTGCAGGGACGCGATGGCTATCGCTCGAGAATCGGCGACTGGCGGGTTATTTACGAGTTGCACGACGACCGCCTTGAATTATGCGCTTTGGAAGCTGGACCAAGAGGGGGAATCTATTGATGCGGGTCGAAACGATTCATCGTAAGGGAAAAGAGTTTGCGGTAATTCCAGTGGAGGATCTGCGGAAGCTCATGGAAGGTGCGGAAATGCTGGCCGACGTCAGAGCGTACGATGCGGCAAATGCCCGCCTCGCCGCTGCGGAGGACGAGCTTATTCCGCTGGAGATTACAGAGCGCAGGTTGAGGGGAGAGCCCGCGGTGCGCATCTGGCGCGAATATCGGAAAATGACCCAGGAACAACTCGCCAAGAAGGCCAGAGTATCGCGCGCGCTCGTTGCCGCGATTGAGACCAAGCGCAAGGCCGGGTCTGTCAGCACCTGGAAGAAGCTTGGCGCCGCGCTGAACGTCAGCTGGGAGCAGTTGGCCTAGGATCCTGCGCGACCGTCGTACCTTCAGTAGTCCACAATTCGCTTCTTCTGCAATTGCTCCAGAAACTTGCTGATGTCGTCGCGAATCCTTGCGGGATCGGCCGAAGTAAACTGGGCCTGAAGCTCGGCGATGATCTCGCCGAAAGTGCGCTGGCCATCACAGCGCTCGAGAACCTGGCGCCCGGTGCCTTGCAGCTTGATTGCGCCTTCGGGAAACAGGATCACACGTTCCTGTTCGCTTCCGGTCTTCTCTGGTCCCCAGCGGCAACCGGAAGCGAGACGCGGCTGGCTGGAATCGGTCAACGCCGGCACGTTCATGCCCCCTCGATGCGGAAGGCGCCCGGCGGGGGCCAGCCGGGCTGCACGTAGGCGAAATAGAGGGCATCGAGCTGCGCCCACAGAATGTCGCATTTGTCGCGTAACGCCTGAATGGCCAGTTCCTGCTCCGCCCGCGTCCGGGCATTTTGATGGACGTAATTGACTGCGAACTTTGAGTCCTCCGGCGCCTGGTAGAGGCGCGCTTCGAAATAGTCCAGCCCGCCGGCCAGCCACGGATAATGTTGGCGCAACTTTTCTACCCGCAGCGTGATCAGGGTCGGCGAAAAAAGTTCGGTCAAGGAGGAAGCTACGGCTTCGAGCAGCGAACGGCTGCGGACGATGTTCAGGTACTCGTTCACCGCGAAGCGAGTGGCGGGCAGGATGCCCTTACCGGCGCGAACCTGTTCGGGATCCAAGCCGGTAGCTTCAGCGAGCTTCAGCCAGCGCTTGATGCCGCCCTCGCTGGTTGCGTCGCCATCGTGATCGACGACACGTTTGCGCCAGGTGCGGCGGAAGACGGGGTCGGGGCCGCGCGAGAGAATGATTGAATCTTTGATCGGGATGATGCTTTGGTAGCAATAGCGGTTCAGCGCCCAGGCCTGCAGCTGCCCGCGGTTGAGTTTGCCTTCGTGCATGAGGAGATGAAAGGGATGCCTGTGATGATAGCGTTCCTCGCCGACGGCCTGCAGAGTTGCCCGTAACTCGTCGAACGACAGCAGTCTGGCGTCCTGGCGTGCGGTTTCGGCGTCTACAGCTCGAACTCCCATCCATCCTCCGCGATCTCCCACCCCGCATCGCGAACCTGGCGGAACTGCGCGCCGGCCTCATCGAGCATGGGATTCGTGTTGTTGATATGTATAAAGATTTTACGTGGACGCCGCAGTGCTGCCAACTTGCGCAGAGCCTGCTCTACCGGCACATGCCCCATCTGCTGCGCGGTCTGCCCGCTGCCTTGTATGCGAATGAGCTCGTCATCGCTCCAGAAGGTGCCATCGAACAAAACAACATCGGCATCGTTGAGTTGGCTGAGCAAGGCCTCATCGATGCGGGGTACGGCCGGCAGGTAAGCCAGGCAGGAGCCCGAACGCGACTGTAGAAACAAGCCAACCGATGATTCCGCTGGGCTCAGCTGCGATTCTCGTGCTGCCGGGACAAAGGCAGGATAATGATGGCCCAATGACACCGGCCGGCAATGTATCGCGCATTCCTTTGCCTTCGAATCGCACAAGGTGAATTCTTCGCCCGGCCGAAAGTCGCTCCAGGCAGCCTGTTCGGGCACCCGCTGGAGCATACGGAACATTGTGTTGTCGTCGCAAAGAATCCTGCGCACGGAGGCGGTCGCGTAAATTCGCAGCGGCTGCAATTCGCGCAACAAGAGCAGCCCGAGAGCATGATCCAGATCGGCGTTGGCGAGTACCACTCCCCCGACCGGCGATTGGCGTACCCCGTTGCACGGATGAAGTTCCGCGGCGCTTTCAATTTGAGAGCGCAGATCGGGAGATGCGCCCAGCAGGAACCAGGAGTCGCCACTTTCCATGACCGCAACCTGGGTTTGAGTTCGTGCTTTTCCGGAAAAGGTTCCTGCGCGCAAAGCCCGGCAATTCGGACAGGCACAATTCCATTGGGGGAAACCTCCGCCGGCAGCCGAACCAAGAATCTTGACGCGCATGGTGCGAGTTTACAACCTCGGGAGAAGGCGTACGTTGACTGGGCGGGGACCACTTTTTCGCGTTCCCAACAGAGAGCTCACAGAGGTACGCAGGGGAAAACAGTATTTCTTGATTGTGTGGATTCAATGGCCATACCGGCAGAGTTGGAAGGCTATAACTTGCAACTTGTGGACGATTGCTGCACCAACTGTGAAATGGCCTGCAAGGCGAAGAATCTCGCCTTCGAAATGGAGCCTGTTTTCTCTTGCCTCCCGCCCCCATTTCCACCCATACTGCAAGAGGCAACGGAACGCGATTCAGCCCTCCCGCCCTCCCTAAAAACTTGTTTTGTGATCGCCGAGCGAAATTTTTCTAGCCTTGGCCGGCTGCCGCGGCACAGCGAAGCGGGTCGATATCCCACAACGGAGTCTCGGCCGAGAGGTTCTCCAACCCGACCTCGCCTTCCAATTCCGTCCCTGGCTTGCCGCACCAGACAATGCGAAACTGCCCCTTCCTCTGCTCATACAAGACATCGATGACATCGCCGGGTTTCAGGCGGGCGTCCACGCACTGCAGAGTGGCACCGCGGCCGCTGATGGTGCGCAGGCTGGCGGGTTGGGTGAAGGGTCGCGAGTTCGCGTCTAGGCCCCAGATTTGTACGGGAAGATCCACGAAAGCTCGATGCTGGCGGCGCCGGTCCATGGGCCCTCCTGAATCTCAGGCATGGTAGGCGTCGCAGTCACAGAAACACAGGTAACCGCGGTCACAAATGGTGGGTCTCGGAAGTGTGGTTACGAATGGAGGATTAAAGCCCTACGACGCGCAGCGGAGGTCAGTCCATGTCGCCCCAGGGAGCAAGAGCCCGGCCCGCGCTGATCGCCACAGGAACCGCATGGCCCCGAACTGGAGGATGATGCCGAGGACGATGCCGACGATCCTTTTGCGGAGACGGCAAAGACGGAAAGCTGAGGGATGAGTTTTCGACTTTCGCACTTCGGGCACTTGGCCTTGTCGCGGCCAAAAACAAGCGCTTCAAACTCGTGATGGCAATCCTGGCAAACGTACTCAAAAATCGGCATCGAAGCTACTCCTCGGAGATGTCGTAGTTTCTCATATTAGAATCAATCCGTGGGGACTTCGCAAGTCGGCGTGCCGCACCAAAGCCCGATGCCACCAGAAGTTGACAGGGAACTTCCGGCCTCATACGCCTGTTCGAGGTTTGTGCCCCATCCCTGGCTGCGTGGCGGTCACGTACAAACACTCGCGGCGTTTATTTTGCCCCGCCGCATTCACCTGGCGCCTTCCGAAGACCGCCTGATCGAAGTCGAGTGCGGCATTCCGGTATTGTGCAAGTGTTACTGGCAGAGCGATCGGAAGAGCGCTCTGACCATCATCGCGGTGCACGGGTTAGAAGGATCCACAGAATCGCAGTACATGCTAGGTATTGCACGCAACGGATTGGCGGCGGGGATGAACGTGGTGCTGATGAACCAGCGCAACTGCGGGGGGATGGATCATCGCGCGCCCACACTCTATAACTCCAGCCGCTCGGCGGATGTTGCGGCGGTGACTCGCGAGGTGGTTGACCGCGACGGAGTTTCGAGCTTCTTTCTGATCGGGTTTTCCATGGGCGGGAATCTGGTGTTGAAGCTGGCGGGAGAATGGGGGGAACACGGGCCGCCGCAGTTCAAGGGCGTGGCGGGGGTTTGTCCATCCATCGATCTGGCCGCTTCCGCCGACTCTTTGCACGAACCAGCCAACCGCATTTACGAATATTACTTCTTGTGGCAGCTGTTTCGGCGTTTTCGGAGGAAGGCCAGTTTGTTTCCCGCAGACTTCGACGCTGCGCGGTTGCACGGGGTGCAGACTCTGCGCCAGTTCGACGATCGAGTGACGGCTTACTATTGCGGGTTCACGGGCGCTGACGATTATTACGAACGAGCCGCGGCGGCCAATGGGATCGGGCGCATCGCCGTACCCGGACTGATTATTCATGCGGCAAACGATCCGTTCATTCGCCTTACGCCGCAAACGCGGTCGCGGATTTCCGCCAATCCCAACATTACTTACATCGAGGCGGCAGACGGCGGTCATTGCGCTTTCCTGGCCGCACGCCGGGATGGCGACGATGGCCGCTGGGCGGAGCGGGAAGTGGTGGAGTTCGCGAAAACAGTTTCAGTGACCGGCGAATCGCCTAAGCCGCTCGCAGCGGGCGACGAAACCAGGCGGTAATCTCGGTCCCTCGGCCTTTCCAGCGGGTGCGAATGAAGGCAAGAGCAAGCATGGCCAGGAAGATCGTCAACAGCCCTGCCGACGCCGTTCCAATATTGACGGCACGCTTGGGCAGGATGGAGAACCGACCGTAAACGAACTCAATGTGCACCCAGTAGACCAGCAGCGAAGCCCGCCCGAGCAGGATCAAAGGACTGAAGCCCCACTGTCCCGCACCCCAGCGGCACCAGGCATAACTTCCAGCCAAAATAACCAGCAGCATTCCGACGCGGATCAGGAAAAAGTTGGGACTGGTGTGCCAGAAGTCGTAGACGGCGTAGAGTTGACGCGGCTGAGCGTCAAGCCGGCGCGCGGACTGGACCAGGACGATTCCGGCGACTCCCGCAAAGCAGAACATGGCAGTCTCACGGCGGCGCGACCACTGGCTCTGCAACATGAATCCAACGGCGAGACCGGCAAATGCGAACGCGGCCCAGGGGAAGATCGGGAATAGCCAGGGCTGCGGCGTACCCAGATTGTGTACTCCATTGACATAAGATTCGAGAGGCCAGGGCAGCCAGCGCGGCCGCCATGTGGTCCACAGGGGCGGGGTAAGCAGAGAGATGAGCAGGGCTGTGCCGGCTGAAGTCAAAATCAGGGCGAGTTTGGCGTGATCGTGACCGCCCCATGCAAGCACCAGCCAGCACACCAACCCCATAAGCATCATGGACAGGCCAATGGTGTTGAGAATGTCTACGCGCAGCAGATCGCTTTTCGGCGCCCAGCCCCAGGCAATGAGATATTCCTGCAAGCGGAAGAGCAACCCGAAGCCGAAAATCTCGGCGCCGCGGCGGATGGTGGTTCCGGCTATTTGAAACGGAGGCAGGTTTTTCTGCCGCAGTTTCTCCGTGACCAGGGCGAACGAGGTCCCCGCGAGAAACAAGAACAAGGGCGCGGGAAAAGTGCCTCCCAGTTGCGAATACGTAAAGAACTTGCTTTGGCGCGCGCCTCCGCTTAGCCAGGAATCGTAGCAGTGGGTCTGGAACATCAGAAAGCAGGCCAGGCCGCGCATCCAATCGATGTAAGCAAGCCGGGATGATTTTGTCTCTGCCAAGCGCCACGCCCCAGGTAACGTGGCAGTATACGGCAGGAACCGGGGCTGCGAATCAATGCACGGTTACTGTTGTGGTGGCGCTGGTGCGCCCGTACTGACTGGTGGCGTAGAGCGTGAAGGTGGTAGTTCCCGAGGGCGTGACGATGGCGCTGTCGCCGCGCACGGCTCCTACCTGCGGCGAGACAATCACGTAGGAAGCGCTGCTGACATTCCAATTCAGCGTAACGCTCGCGCCCGCCGATACTGACGCTGAACTGGCCGTGAAGCTGGAAATTGTGGGAGCGGAACCCTGTGGCACATTTGCCTGGGTATACAGAGGCGTCATCTGTATCACTTCGAATGCCGACGCAGGCACCTGCGAGAGATTGTGAAGATCGTCGTTGTTCCACCGGTTATCGGGCGCGCCGCTAATGTACATGGCGCTGCCGTTATCGGCCATGATCATGCCGTACTTCTGAAGTGCGGTCAGAATGACCTGCACATTGGCGGAAAATCCGGAAATGTCATAACTGGACTTCAGGCGCAGGCGCATGCCCATGGGCGCAGCCAGCGGATTGGTCGAAGTCGCAGCCCAGTGCGAAGCGGGGGGAACGAATGCCGCCTGGCTATCGGGCAGAGTAAAGCGCAAGGCGTGGGGAATCTCGCCGGCAGCGACTTCGTCATAGCGCACCAGGCCCGCAAAAATCGGGAGACCGGCGGCGTCGGCCGAAGTCCAGGTCCAGGGGCGTTGCTCGTCGGTGGTCAGATCCCACACGGCAGCGGAAGCGGCATCCCAGCTGCCGTCGCTGTTGGGATAGGAACTGTAAAGTTCATAGAGAAAGCAGTTGCTGTTATCGAGAACCAGCACGTGACGGTCGCCATTACCCGGGTTGGGATCGCCCTCGATCAAAGCGTCCGCGGGAACCGGCATGGGGCCTGGATCGCTCTCGTCTCCATAAGCGGTGAAGCTGATCGTCACCGCCGACTGCGAAGAACCGACAACGATATAAGGAATGCCAATATCAGAGCCGTTGTATTCGCCCGAGCCGAAATCCGGATGCAGGCCAACCGTGGGACCGATGAAGTTGATGATGGCGTCGGAATTGGGATCGACCGGCGCGGCGGAAATGTCGGTATTCCAGAGATTGCTGCCGGTAAAAGGACGAAAGCCGTTCAGGCTGGCGCCCTGGCCCAGGCTCATGCCGCTGCAGGCACTTGAATTGCCGCCGGAGCTGCTGGTACCAGTGGTAGTAGATAGGCCGCCGTGGGATCCCGTGGATGCTCCGCTGCAGCCGTAACCGGTTATCGTCAGCGCCAGGGCCAGCAGCAGGCCCGGAGTGTGCTTCCCGAGCTTCATGGTTAAATTTTCGCTGAAATCTGACAACGAAAAGCGTGTTATTGGGACGATCGGGGGCGCAAATGCGGACATGTACCGAAGAGCGGAATATCAGGTTGGCCGGCAAAGCTTTCGGCGATGAGGCCGAATCGTCATCAATGGTTACAAGCTTTCGCCCTGTTCCGGCGACTGAATCTGGACCAGCGAGGTTGCGGGGGACGAGAAATGCGCGCCTGGCTGCCAGCGGCTGGGAACATGCCGCTCGCGGCGCAGCCGATTCACCGCCGATCCCACGCTGAGCGATGCGTTCAGCATACTTCCCACGCGAAGCGGCCCGGCGATCTTGACACCCTGAATCCAGTGCAGGGCGCTGCTGATGCTGCATCCACACTGGCTGCAATCAGGATTACCGCCAAACACGCAGGGTTCTACATGCGTTTCCAGATCGGCAGAGTAGTTTACTGACATCTTTGCAAACACGCAGCTGCGTGGATCTTTCGGAGGGCTCACAAAGGCCCGCGCCACGCCTTGCGGCAGCAGCAGCTTCGGATAATGGGCGCGCAATGGAGGTAATTCAGCCGCGATTCGCTGGCGGTCTTCCGCGCTCAGTCTCTCCGGGCTCTCTTCGCCGATCTGCGGACTGTAAAGGCTCACCCAGATGTGATCGACCTCGGGACGCGCGTTCCAGAATGCGACGTATTCCTTCAAATAGCCGGGGCGGGCCAGCATGGGCCGGGTGATGACCCAATGCACGTTGATCTTTCGTCCCTCGATGTTCCTGAGAATGCGTTCGTAGGTGGCGGGCTGACGGCGGATGTCGTGGTGTTCCGGCAGGCCATCGACGGAAACCGCGACGCGCAGGCGAGGAATTTCCATCCAAGGGGCGGGAATGGCGATGACGCCGCTGGTCACCACCATAGTGAAGACATCCATTGCGCTCAGCGCGGGGAGAATGCCATCCAGTTCGCGATGGCGGATCATGGGCTCACCGCCGACCAGCGAGACATGCATGGGGCGATGACGCCGCACCAGGTCCAGCACGCCCTCAACCAGCGCGTCTCCACGCAGGTCGCTGAGGCCGCGCAAGGTGAGGCCGTTGCTGAGATGGTTGTCACCGTAGGCATAACATCCCGGACAACTCAACGGACACTCGCGCGTGATTTCGATGGAAAGCAGCGGAACGCTGCCACTGAGCACCCGCCACCAGGCACGAGCCAGGTCGCGGGGCGTAATGCTAGATCGGGACCCCACAGACTGCATTTCCCCTTAGAAGCTCATCGACAAGAATTGGTTATCTCGTTAGCTGTTACGTCGGTTGGATGCACACGCGAGTGAGGAGTTTCTAAAAGTTGTTATGTTCGGGATTCATTCGCGACAGTTGGCGGTCGTGTTGGCGAGAGCTCACGAGGCCGCAAATGAAGGGGAAGCCGACAAGCTCAGGCCCCGCTTTATAATGGATTGCACCACGGGCGCGTAGCTCAAGCGGATAGAGCATCGGATTTCTAATCCGAGGGTTGCAGGTTCGAGTCCTGCCGCGCCTACCACGCCTGCCGGCCGCGACGGAAATTGAACCCCCATATTGGTTTGGGAGGTCCAAGGAGGGGCGCCGATCTCCCAGGCATCTGGCCTAGAAAATTTTCTGGGCTGACTGTCGATTTCGGGATACGTCGTTCGACTGACAATGTGCGGGTAGACTCGACCGACACAAAAGCGGGACGGCAGCATTTAAACAAACATATTCAGCTACCGCTCGGTGAAGAGCGTAAAGGAAAGGCACAATCATGGATGCGAAACCGACGCACGAACAAGCTCAACTCCAACTCCAACTTTTTGAGCAACGCCGCGAAGCTCGGCTTCGCCAGGCTCGAGACTGGTTCTTCAAGAATTATGTCTTCGAGACCGCGGAAGAGGCGATGCGCGTCGCCCCTCCGGGAACGGAAGGCGGGACTCTGGTCATGATGGTTCTCGGCTACTGGGACCAGGCCTGCGCCATGCTCAACTACGGCCTTTTGCACGAAGACCTTTACTTTGAGACGAACGGGGAATTCTTCGGTGTGTGGGAGATAGCAAAGACGGTCGTTCCGGCGGTGCGGGAGCGGTTCCAGAATCCACACTATCTGGAGAACCTGGAAAAAGCCGCTAAACGATTCGAGGCCTGGAGCGAGAAGCGCGCGCCCGGCCACGTGGCTGCCATGCGGCAGATGATGAAACAAATGCGCAGCCAGCCCGCGAAAGCAGCGTAAGCAGTATCGGCTCCCACCCTTTGCAGAAATCGCGAAGGGTGGGCTGCCAGGGCGGCATGTTTTCTGACAGCAGAATTCCCTAGTTGTGTATCGAGAATATCTATGAGCGGAACAGTTTTTATCACCATCGCGGGGACAGTTTTCGCGCTGACTGCCGCAGCGGGAGCGGCGAAGCCGGCGCGGGCACAGGAATCCCAACCGAAATACGCGAATATGGCGCCGCTCGATCAGTATCTGATGGAGCGCGACACCGAGATTGCTCTGGCGCGAAGCGCCGCGCCACCGGCGATCGCAAACGACGCCGAGGTTCTGGTCCTCGGACGGCAGGGCTACGAAGTGGCCGTCAAGGGCACGAATGGTTTCGCATGCGTAGTCGAGCGATCATGGATGGCCCCTTTCGGCTCGCCGGAGTTTTGGAACCCCAAGATTCGGGGCGCACTCTGCTTCAATCCCCCCGCCTCGCGCTCGCTTCTGCCAATTGAGCAGAAGAGGACGGAAATGGTTCTCGCCCATGTGCCCACTGCCCAGGTCATCGAAGTTCTCAAGAGGGCAACCGCCAAAAAAGAATGGCCCCCGCTGGAGCCGGGAGCGATGTGCTACATGATGTCTAAACAGGCCTACCTTACCGACGATGGCGACCACAACCTCGCCCACCTGATGTTCTACACGCCAATCATGAACAAAACGAACTGGGGCGCGGACGTCCCCGACTCTCCGGTCATTCTGGGAGTCGCGGGGAGTGGGGCCGAGCCATACACGGTGTTTATCGTTCCCGTCGGCAGGTGGTCAGATGGATCGGCGGCGCCGGTGATGTAGCCGCCGGAAAAACATTTCGGAACAGGTCTCTCGATCCTTTATTATCAGAGACCGTCATAGCAGGGCCGGAATCCTTGGCAAGCGGAGCCAGCACATGAGCAAAGTTCGCGTTCTGGTAGGTACTCATAAAGGCGCGTTCATTCTTTCTTCGGACGGCAAGCGCGAAAAATGGGAGGTCAGCGGACCGCACTTCGCGGGCTGGGAGATCTACCACATGAAGGGATCGCCGGTTGATCCCGACCGGCTTTACGCTTCGCAGACCAGCGGATGGTTCGGGCAAATCATTCAGCGATCGGACGACGGTGGCAAGACCTGGCATCAGCCGGGGACGCCGCCCGGAGAACCGGCCCCGTCGGGGCCGCCGAAGGCCGCCAGCAACAAGTTTGTCTATGATGCGGCAGCGAAGCCGCTAACCACCCATCAGTGGTACGACGGAACGCAGCATCCCTGGGAGTTCAAGCGGGTGTGGCACCTGGAGCCGTCACTCGCTGACGCCAATACTGTTTATGCCGGGGTGGAGGATGCTGCTCTGTTCCGCTCCACCGACGGCGGCGAGAACTGGCAGGAACTTCCCGGACTGCGCGGACACGGCACTGGCCCAAATTGGCAGCCGGGAGCGGGCGGCATGTGCCTGCACACCATCATTCTTGATCCCAAGGACCCCAAGCGGATTTGGATTGCCATTTCGGCGGCGGGCGCTTTTCGTACGGATGACGGCGGGGCCACCTGGAAGCCGATCAACCGCGGCCTGCGCTCAAACTACATTCCCGACCCGGAAGCTGAAGTCGGCCATTGCGTACATCACATCGCCATGAATCCCAGGCGGCCCGGTGTACTCTTCATGCAGAAGCATTGGGACGTAATGCGCTCCGACGATGCCGGCGACAACTGGAAAGAGGTCAGCGGCAACCTGCCCACCGACTTCGGATTCGTGATCGACGTGCATGCGCACGAACCCGAGACGATTTACGTCGTCCCCATCAAGAGTGACAGCGAGCATTTTCCTCTCGAGGGCAAGTTGAGCGTGTTTCGCAGCCGAAGCGGGGGAAACGAGTGGGAGCGTTTGACCAAAGGTCTGCCACAGAAGGATTGTTACGTGAACGTGCTGCGGGACGCTATGGCTGTCGACTCGCTGGACCAGTGCGGAATTTATTTTGGCACCACCGGCGGCCAGGTTTATTGCTCCGCGGACGCCGGAGATAACTGGAACACAATCGTGAACAATCTGCCGGCGGTGCTCAGCGTGGAGGTGCAAACGCTGACATAATCGGCCCGGTTTTTGGGTGATACGGAATCCTTTCACGGTGGAGTCTCTTATGCAGAAAATCACGCCATTCCTGTGGTTCGACCATCAGGCGGAAGAAGCCGCGAACCACTACGTCTCGATATTCAAGAATGGAAAGATCACGGGTATCCATCGGCGGGATGGAAAAGTCCTGACAGTGACATTCGAACTCTTCGGCCAGCGATTCATGGCGCTGAACGGAGGGCCGCTGTTCAAGTTTACAGAGGCGATCTCCCTTTTTGTCGACTGCGAAACGCAGGAGGAAGTCGACGAGTTGTGGGAGAAGCTTTTGGCAGGCGGTTCGGATGGAAGGTGCGGCTGGCTGAAAGACAAATACGGCGTGTCATGGCAGATCATTCCGCGAGCGCTGATGCAGATGCTGAGCGATCCCGACCCGGAGAAATCGAACGCCGTGATGCAGGCGATGCTGAAGATGGACAAGATCGTGATTGACGACCTGAAACGCGCGCACGAAGGAAAACCCGCAGCGTAGCCGAGAACGCAACGGCGAATCCACGCGCTGGTTATAAGAGGGAGTTCAACCCGCGCGCAGGTAATCTTCCGGCGCGCAGCAACTTCTGAATCCGTGGCATTCTTCGATTCCTTGCGGTAAACTCCGTTGCGTCCGTTACAGGAGGCATCTATGGTACAGGGAGGTTCTTCCGACATCGTGCGGCAGGCTTCGACGTGGTCCATCGTGTGGGGTGTGGTGCTGATCATCTGCGGCATGCTGGCCGTAGGAGCGCCGCTTGTCGCCGCCATTGCCGTCAACATAGCCATCGCCTGGCTGATTGCGTTTGCAGGTGTGGTGCACCTCGTCCTCGCCTTCCGCGCTCACGGAGCCGGCAGCTTGATATGGAAATTGCTGGTCGGGCTTGCCTATCTCGCCTTCGGTGTATACCTGATTGCTCATCCGGTGCTGGGTGTAGCCTCGCTTACGTTGGTGTTGGCGTCGCTGTTCCTGGTGGAGGGCATTCTGGATGTGGTTTTATTTTTCAAGGTGCGCGCCATGCAGGGATCCGGCTGGTTCCTGCTCGATGGGATCGTGACGCTGCTGCTGGGTCTGCTGATCTACGCGCATTGGCCGTCGAGTTCGGCGTGGGCGATCGGCACGCTGGTGGGGGTGAGCATGATCGTCAGCGGCGTTGCACGCGTGATGCTGTCGCTGACGGTGCGCAAGGCTGCCGATACCATAGCAACGCTGAAAGCCGCCTAACAGCGGATCACGTTCCCGGAAGCGTCCCCGCGGTAAGACACATTACGAACACTGGGGATACGTTTGTCCGACGGCGTCAGGACCTGTGGATGATCGATCTTGGCTGGTAATCCCGCGCTGAGGTTTGTGAAAATGATCCGGGTTATTCTTCCCTTCCATCTGCGAAACCTGGCCCATTGCGGGAGCGAAGTAACGCTCGAAGTGGGAGGCGTCGCTACGCAGCGGTCCGTGCTGGACGCGCTCGAAGAGCGTTATCCCATGCTGCGTGGGGCCATTCGGGATCATGATACGCAACAGCGCCGGCCCTTCCTGCGCTTTTTTGCCTGCGAAGAAGATCTCTCGCACGAATTACCTGACGCCCCGCTGCCGGAGCCTGTCGCCTCGGGAAAAGAGCCGTTTATGATCATCGGAGCGATTGCCGGCGGCTAACCAATTTGGCAAAAGACAACCTCTGTATCCATCAGGACGGCCTTACTGCGGCGTCCATTGGGCATGGTTGGTGAAAAGGCCGTGCACAAAGCAAATCTGATACGCAACGAACAGACCGAAAGCAAGACTGAGCAGGCCCGAAGCCAACGCCAAATGGCGCGAAAACTTCTTCCGGCCCTTTCCTACGATTGTGAAGGCGGAAGCGAGGCTCATGGTGATCAGCATCATGCCGGCAATGGTCCCTATGCCAAAAATCAGGAGATACGCGACGGCCCAACGAGCGTTGCGAATCGTGGTCAACACCAGCAAAGCTACGGCTGCTGAGCCCGCCAATCCGTGAACGAGGCCTACGACAAGCGGCCGCAGGTATTGGTAGACACCTACCCTGCCAAACACGCGATCCATCCAGTCAACCGGCGCGCCATCGTGGGTGTGAGAATGTTCTTCTGATCCGTGGGTACGCGGGTGGACATAACCGCCGTGGCTGGGGAGATGAGAGTGAACAGTCTTGGTTTCCGCAAGGCTGGCAGCTAGTCCCGGGGGCATTGAGCGCAAAAATCCGGCGACATTCCACACACCCAGAATCACGAGCATCACCCCAACCGATAATTCCATGCTAAGACCGACACGAGTCGGAATTACCAGGTTGAAGAGGATGATTCCTGCCCCAACCACGAAGATCGTGATCGTATGACCCAAACCCCAAAATGCGCCGACCAGGGCGGCTCGAATGCTGCTGCGGTGGTTGGTGACGATGGTCGTGACCGCAATCACGTGATCCGGGTCGGTCGCGTGGCGCATTCCGAGGAAAAAGCCCAAGGCAAGGATGGAAAGAAGGGCAATCATGCTTGTATCGGTTGCTTCGAATGGCTATTCAGATTGGCGTTGTTGGGCGCTGCACACCAGCCCAGCGGTACGAGAATTCAGGCACATTTTCATTTCTCCCCGGAGGTGACCGAACCTCGAAACCGACCCCCCGAAACATGGAAATGGCAGGGCGCAACGGCCTGGATGTTCTTGTACGCTATCCCGCGGTTGAATTCAAATACCGCCGTGAGATCGATCGGCCCAGGATGGCGCATCTTGGCGTATCACGTCCGACTTCTATTACAGGCTAGACTGTAGGTGCTCTACTGTATTTACAACGTCAAAACCGCGTGTAGCTGTCTCCACCGTTCGGTGACCGTCTCTTGTGAAATTGGTGATTCATAGAGGCCAACCATGCAAGACCCGAGACCAGTCGGCCCTTCCCGACCGTGGCAGATCATCGCCCAGGAACTTGTGCAGGAAACAAACTCGAAACGAGTTGCGGCATTATCGCGGGAATTGACTCACGCTCTCGATGAGCAGGCGTTGGCAGCCGAGCCAGAACAGACGAGCAGATCGTGAGAATTCAAACCGGTAGACTACCGTTTGCCAGTAGTGCCCCAGTTTGAGTGCCGGCTGCGTTGCCATCCCCGGCGCTGGCACGATAAGATAACTCGTACACATCTTCTCCGCTCGTTCCCAGTAATTTTTCGTGCAAGAGTCCCATTGGGGCAAGGAGTGTGTGCGACTCCGCGTGCGGCGCAGGCGTGCGCCCGCGCGGGCATTTCCTCGGTGACGGAGCCCGGCAGTGAAGCGAGGCAGTACAGCAGTGATTGTCGGAGCGCAGTGGGGCGACGAAGGCAAAGGAAAGATTGTCGACGTCCTCTCCGAGAGTTTCCAGATCGTTGCCCGCTACGCCGGAGGACACAACGCCGGCCACACCGTCATCATCAACGGTAAGAAATTCATTCTTCAGCTTGTGCCGTGCGGCGTGCTGCGCGCGGGATGCCGCAGCGTGATCGGCAACGGCGTCGTGCTCGATCCGATCGCCTTCCTCAAGGAAGTTGCCGCACTTCGTGAAGCCGGAGTTAAAGTTGACGGCAATCTTTTTGTATCGAACCGCGCCCAGGTCATTCTGCCCTACCACCGGATGATCGAACTCGCGTCGGAAAATGCTCCCGGGCGAGTGAAGATCGGCACGACCTCGCGCGGCATAGGTCCCGCCTACGAAGACAAGATGGGCCGCCGGGGCTTGCGCGTGGCCGATCTGCTGGACTCGCAGCTGCTCAAGAAACACATCGAGAACGCAGTACGCGAAAAGAACATGATCGCGCATGCTCTGTTCAATTCCGAACCGCTTGACGCCGACAAAATGTATGCAGAGTATTCGCAAGCGGCAGCGAAGATTGCGCCTTTTGTGGCCGACACGGCTGCTCTTCTGAACCGGGGGTTGGCTGGGGGTGACTCGATCCTGTTCGAAGGCGCCCAAGGCACCATGCTCGACATTGATCATGGCACTTATCCCTTTGTCACGTCTTCGAGCGCGACTTCCGGCGGCGCGGTCATCGGGACTGGGGTCGCCCCCAACGCGATCGATTCCGTCATCGGAGTGACCAAAGCATATTGCACGAGGGTTGGAGAAGGCCCGTTCCCCACCGAGGAGAAATCGGCCGCCGGAGAAGAATTGCGCAAGCGCGGGAACGAGTATGGCGCAGTTACGGGCCGTCCGCGCCGCACCGGCTGGCTCGACCTGCCGCTGCTGCGCTATGCGGCTATGATCAATGGGATTTCCTGGCTCGTGGTGACCAAGCTCGACGTGCTGGACGAAATGGGAGAGATTCCGGTCTGCGTGGGCTACAAGATCGGCGGCAGGAAAACCGTCGAAATTCCCGCCCAGGCGAGCGGATACGAGAAGATCGAATGCGTATATGAGAGGATGCCCGGCTGGCGAACCTCGACCCAGGGAATCACGCAGTTCGAAAAACTCCCCAAAGAGGCCCGCGAATACATGTCGTTCCTGGAGAAAGAGTCCGGAGCCAAGATTGGAATGATCTCGACCGGGCCGGACCGCGATCACACCATCTTCCTGAATGGATTCGTAAGCGAGTTGAAGACGGCAGCGAAGAAGGCCTAGAATTGCTTCCCCTGACTCACCCAAGGGAGGAGAACGAGCGATGGTGGTTCTGGCAGTTACCTGGATGGCAAAGCTGGGGCACGAGGCCGAGGTGGCTACAGTTTTCGCGAAGCTGACGGAGGAATCCCGGAAAGAACCCGGTTGCGCGATGTACCAGGTGCACCGGCACAAGACCGAACCACGGCGCTTCTTCATTTACGAGCAATATAAAGACGATGCTGCGCTGGAAGCGCACCGCGCCGCTCCGCACTTTTTGCAACACGCCCGGAAGGACCTTCCAAGAATCGCCGACCGTGTGGAAGGGCATTTGTTCGAGCCGTTGGGATGAGTAATCTCGAGCGGACGTCCCGTCCGCTAACCAGGCCGCCGGGAAGGCGGCGCTAGCGTCATTTGGCCAGCTCATATCCCGCGAAGAAAAAGCTCAGCTCGAACCGCGCCGTGTCCTCGGCGTCGGAGCCGTGAATGGCGTTGTGCTCGATGTTGGTTGCCCACTTCTTGCGGATCGTGCCTTCCTCGGCATTGGCCGGGTTGGTTGCGCCCATCAGTTTGCGCAGGTCGGCGATGGCGTTTTCTTTTTCCAGCGCCAGCACCACGATCGGGCCGCTCGACATGAAATCGGTGAGCGAGTTGTAGAACGGCTTGCCCGCATGCACGGCGTAGAACTGCTCCGCCTGATGCTTGGAAATCTGCAGCATCTTCATGCAGAGGATGCGGAAGCCGTTTTTTTCGAATTGCTCGATGATGTCGCCCACGCCGTTCTTGCGCACGGCATCAGGCTTGACGATGGTAAGAGTGCGTTGCAGGGTCTTCATGAGTTCGTTGTTGGTCCTTGGTTGTTGGTCGTTCGCTTAATTTGGTCGCTGGTCCGGTGGCCGGCCGGTAAGATTAGGCTCTTGCCGCCGCTCCCAACGCTGCGGCTAAAGTCTCGCCGATCTGCGCGGGAGATTTCGCCACGCGAATGCCCGCCGCTTCCAGGGCTTTGATCTTTTCCGCTGCAGTTCCCTTGCCTCCGGAAATGATGGCGCCGGCGTGGCCCATGCGGCGTCCGGGAGGCGCAGTCTGTCCCGCGATGAAGCCCACCACCGGCTTCTTCATGTGCTTCCTCACAAACTCGGCTGCGGTTTCTTCAGCATTGCCGCCGATTTCGCCAATCATGATCACGGCTTCGGTCTCTGGATCGCGGTTGAACAAGTCGAGGGCATCGACGAAGGTTGTGCCGATGATGGGGTCGCCGCCGATGCCGATGGCCGTGGATTGTCCGATATCGCGCTGCGTCAACTGGTGCACGGCTTCGTAGGTCAGCGTACCGGAGCGCGAAACAATGCCCACCGATCCCTCTTTATGAATGGAAGCTGGCATGATGCCGATCTTGCACTTCCCCGGCGAAATGATTCCCGGGCAATTCGGTCCGATCAGGCGCGAGCGGCGATTCTGCAGGAACTCCCATGCCTTGACCATATCGAGCGTGGGAATGCCTTCCGTGATGCAAACGATAAGATCGATTTCGGCGTCGGCAGCCTCCATGATGGCATCGGCAGCGAATGGAGGAGGCACGAAAATGACGGTTGCATTGGCCCCGGTTTTGTCGGCGGCTTCACGTACCGTGTTAAAGATCGGCCAGCCTTCGTGCGTGGTGCCGCCCTTGCCGGGCGTCACTCCGCCAACAATCTTGGTTCCATAGGCGGCGCTCGCCTTGGCGTGAAAAGTGCCTTCGCGCCCGGTCAGTCCCTGCACCAGAACGCGCGTATTCTTATCCACCAGGATTGCCATGATGATCAGTACCTCTATTTTTTCAACGCCACTCGGAAACGCCCGCTACACCGCGGGCCGCCGCCACCACCCGGTCGGCCGCCTCTTTCATTGTGTCGGTAACCATGAAATTGAGCCCGGAATTCATCAAAATCTGCTTGCCCTCGTTGACGTTCGTGCCTTCGAGGCGCAGCACGATGGGCAACTTGATGTTGGTCTTGCGCGCGGCTTCGACGACACCGGTGGCCAGCGTATCCACTCGCAGAATCCCTCCGAAAATGTTGATGAGCACGGCCCGGACGTTCTTATCGCTCAACAGAATTTCAAACGCATGAGCGACCTGTTCGGAACTGGCGCCGCCGCCCACGTCGAGAAAATTTGCCGGCATGCCGCCCGCGTACTTGATGATGTCCATGGTCGCCATCGCCAAACCGGCGCCATTGACCATGCAGCCCACGCTGCCATCGAGCTTGATGTAGTTGAGGCTGTACTTTGAGGCTTCGACTTCCAGCGGGTCTTCTTCGGTGATGTCGCGCAATTCGCGCAGGTCGGGATGACGGAACAGCGCGTTATCGTCGAAATTGACTTTGGCATCGAGCGCGAAAAGCCGGCCGTCGGTCGTGGTGATAAATGGATTGATTTCAACCAGCGACGAATCGGTCTCGAGAAAGGCCTTATAAAGACTGGTCAGGAACTGCACCGCGGAGTTGAGCTGCTTGGGGTTCAACCCCAGCTTGAACGCAATTTTGCGCGCCTGAAAGGCCTCGAGGCCCATGCCGGGATCAATGTATTCCTTCAGGATTGCATCGGGATTTTCCGCGGCGACCTGCTCGATTTCCATGCCGCCGGCGGCCGAAGCCATGAAAACCGCCTTGCCTTCGGCGCGGTCGACGAGAATGCCGAGGTAGAGTTCTTTTTCGATGGGCAGCGTCTCTTCAATCAGCAGGCGGCGAACAATGCGCCCTTCCGGACCGGTCTGGTGGGTCACAAGCTTCATGCCCAGCATTCTGCCCGCCAGCTCTCCGGCTTCGTTCACCGACTTGGCGATTTTCACCCCTCCGCCCTTACCGCGCCCGCCGGCGTGAACCTGCGCCTTGACCACCACCCCAGTTGCCCCCGCATTGAACAGCTCCCTGGCAACGGCCTCCGCTTCCTCGGGCGAGGCGGCCATCGCCCCGCGGGGCACTGTCACGCCGTATTTCTTGAGGATTCCCTTCGCCTGATATTCGTGGATTTTCATAATGATGTTCGCCAGCTACATGAATCGGGAGGAACTTGCTTGCAGCTTGATACTGCGGGCAGCAAACTCCTGATTTTATAGAAGCCTGGAGGATTTCAGCAAACACCAAGGGTCGTGACTGCTCAATATAAATTGCTGCTTTGCGAGTGGTCGAACATCCAAACGATCTCAAGTGGAAGTTTCGTCTCCAACTCTTTCTCTTCATCCACGCGCCGCCGCGACTCTAGTCTCGCTCAACGTGGCGCGGCCGCGCCTGTTCTTGTACAACGGCGCAACCATCAGTTCGGGAATCTTCAACAGGCCCGTCGACGGCCCTGTCCTTTTGCGCAGGTTGAACCTTGATGGCGACAAGCAGGCCGACCTCAGCGTTCACGGCGGGCCCTACAAGGCGGTCTACGCCTATCCCTCGGAGCACTATGCGTACTGGCGGCAGGAGTTGACCGGCGTCGATCTGCCCTGGGGAATGTTTGGCGAGAATTTCACCACAGAAGGTCTTTTCGAAGAAGCCCTGCATGTGGGGGATCGCTTTCAGATCGGCTCGGCGATCGTGGTGGTCCGGCAGCCACGCATGCCCTGTTACAAGCTGGCGGCGAAATTTCAGCGGGACGATATGATTCAGCGCTTCCTGCACAGTGGCCGCAGCGGATTCTATTTTTCCGTGGAGCAGGAAGGGCAAGTCGCCGCCGGAGATTCGTTCGAGCGCCTGGGCACGAACGCTCCGGGTATCACGATCGCGGAGATGAACCGCCTGTTCGCCTTCGAGAAATATGATCGCGAACTCCTGCACAAGGCGATTGCCACTCCAGAGCTTCCCCAGGACTGGCGCGGTTACTTTCAGGAGCGCGTTGCGCCACCGGCGGCTGCGGCTGAGCACAAGTGATCACCTGACAATTAAGGCGCGCTGATGCCTTACAATCGGGCCTGAGTTCCGCACGGCCCATGATCACAGACGCCCTCCAGCGCATCGCCAATCACAACGAATCGCTTGCCCGCGAAGAAGCGCACGCGACCATGGCGGAAGTGCTCGCAGGCAAGTGCAGCGATGCGCAGATTGCGGCCCTGCTGATCGCCCTGCACATGAAGGGTGAGACAGTTGAGGAGATCGTGGGCTTTGCCGAAGCCATTCGCGAAGCGGCTGCGCCGTTGCCGATTGGCTACCCCGAAGAGGCTTCTGCGGCGCTCGATGTCAGCGGCACCGGCCGCGACGCCCTCTCGGATTCGCCTGACGACAACTCACTAATCGATACCAGCGGTACCGGCGGCGATGCCAGCGGCACGTTCAATATTTCTACTGCCACTGCGTTCGTGACAGCCGGCGCCGGAGTGCGCGTGGCCAAGCATGGCAACCGCAGCATCAGCTCGAAATGCGGCTCGGCCGATGTGATTGAAGCGCTCGGCATCAACATCCAGCTCTCTCCGGCGCAGGCAGCGAGGTGTTTGCGGGAAGCCGGCATCTGTTTTCTCTACGCGCCCAATTTGCATCCCGCAATGAACCAGGTACAGATGGTTCGGCGGGAACTGAAGCTGCGTACGATGTTCAACCTGCTGGGCCCGCTGACGAATCCGGCGCGGGCCTCAGGGCAGGTCGTTGGCGTGTATTCCATCGATCTGGTGGAGAAGCTGGCGGAAGCGTTGAGCATGCTGGGCCTGCGGCGGGCGCTGGTGGTGCACGGTCTGGATGGACTCGACGAGATCACCATCACGGGGCCATCGCGCGTGGCCGAGGCACGGGAAGGAATTGTGAAGACATACGAAGTAACCCCGGAGGAATTCGGCATCTCGTGCGGAAACCTCGCCGATATTGCCGGCGGAGATGCGAAGGAGAATGCCGAGATTATCCGTGAAGTGCTGGCCGGAAAGAAGGGCCCGCACCGGGACGTGGTGATTCTGAATTCGGCGGCGGCGCTGGTGGCCGCAGGCCGGGCGGATCACTTGGCGCAGGCAGTGCCGACGGCGGAGAAGTCGATCGATTCGGGGGCGGCGAAGGGGAAGCTCGATCAGCTGATGCGCTTCAGTTCCCACGTTTAGGACTGCGTTCGAGCTCTCCCACGTGATAAAGTCCCGCGAGGATTAGGAGGAAGTTATGAGAAGTGTCGGTCTCACGGCTGTATTTGTACTAGGGAGCGTTTTCTTGTTTAGCCAGGACATTCAGGTGAACCGACAAAATAAAACCATCGCCATAACCGCCGATGAGTCAGTCAGCGCGGATGCCGAAGTGGCTGAGATTGAAATCGGATTCCATAACTTCGGCCCCACCCAGGACGCCGCTTTCAAGGACAATGTTCGGGCCGCCGACAAGATTGTCCAATCTATTTTGGCTGTCGGAGTGGCCAAAACAGATATCGAAACTGAGAAACTCGGACTCGGCAGAGTGGAACCCGAAGAAAAGTGGTCTCCGGAATTGAAGCGTGAACGCCAGTTCAAGGCCGAACAATCCTGGAAGGTTCGCCTGCCGGTGTCCCAGGCGCAGGCGGTAGTGGATCTCGCCGTTCGAAGCGGGGCCAACGAGGTTGAAGATGTGGACTGGAATGTTGCCGATCCAATGGCCTTGCAGGCAAGAGCAGGCGCCGCAGCCCTGGTCAAGGCCCGCGCTATAGCGGAACAGATGGCGAAGGGGTTGGGAGTAAAGCTGGGCGACCTTGTCTATGCGAGCAACCGCGCTCCGGTTGCTAAGATGTGGCGCGGGATCACTCTCAACACGTCGTCAGCAATGGTTGGAAACACTGAGGAACGACCGAAACTCACTTTGTTTCCCCAAAAAGTCAAGAGTGAAGCCACAGTCTATGCTGTGTTTGCAATTGAGTAGTCCAACAGTCACCCCACCTCCACCTTCTCCAAATAGTCCGCCACCCGCACGTTCCATCCCAGTTCTTTGTTCATGGTGTCGCGCAACTGCGCCGAGGCATCTTCTTCGCCGTGCACCAGGTACGTGGTTGCAGGTTTATTGCGGAAGGTCCGGAGCCACTCGAGCAGCTCCGGCGGGTCGGCGTGGTCGCTGAACTGCTCCAGCGCCGCGATCTGCGCGCGGATGGGAACAACGTCGCCGAAGATTTTCACCTCATCCGATTGGTTCTTGATCGTAAATCCGCGCGTGCCCGGCGCCTGAAAGCCGATGAAGAGAATCAGGTTCTTCGGTTCTGGCAAACGCTGCGCCAGATGATGCAAAATACGCCCGCCCGTGACCATGCCGCTCGAGGAAACGATGATGCAGGGCGTGCGCACGTCGTTGATCTTCTTCGATTCTTCCGGAGTCAATGCGAAGGTAAAATCCGGCCATTCCAGCGGCGAGCCATACTGCCGGATCATGGCTCGCGTTTCTTCCGTGTACTCCTCGTCGTGTTTCAGAAAAATTTCGACTGCCTTGATCGCCATGGGGCTGTCGCAGAAGACGGGCAGCCGCGGAATCTCGCCCGATTCCATCAGGTGTTTGAGAATAAAGATGAATTTCTGGGTGCGCTCAATGGCGAATGCCGGAACGACGATGCTGCCGCCACGTTCGAACGCAGATCGAATCAAGGCAGCCAGTTCCGGCATCGGATCTTCCCTGGGGTGCAGCCGGTTGCCGTATGTCGATTCCATCACCACGATGTCGGCAATCTCGCCTTCATTCGGCCCTGAATGCACGACCTTTCCTGGCGCCACCTTGTGATCGCGCACCCGGCCGATATCTCCGGTAAAAAGCAAGCGGCGCGAAAAGCCGTTGGTCTTCAGCGTGACCTCGGCCATGCAGGAGCCGAGAATGTGCGCCGCGGGTACAAAACGAAATGAGAGCTCCGGGGAAAGGGAGACATCCTGGCCGACATGCGCCACTCTGAAGTATTGCAGCGACTCCTGGGCTTCCTCAAACGTGTAAAGCGCGAGTGCCGGCTCATGTTTCGACTTTTTCTTCTTGTTGTAGAACTCGGCGTCTTCTTCCTGCAGATGGCCGGAGTCAGGCAGGATGATGCCGCACAAGTCGATGGTCGGTGGAGTTGCGTAGATCGGCCCTCGAAAGCCTTCTTTCACCAGGCGTGGAATCCAGCCGCAGTGGTCGAGGTGGGCGTGGGTAAGAATGACGGCGTTAATCTCTTTGGCGGGCACGGGAATGTCACGCCAGTTGCGCTCGCGCCAGTCTTTTCGACCCTGGAACATGCCGCAGTCGATCAGGGCCTGAAATCCGTTCTTGCCGCTTGGATCGCCCGACGTGTTGATCAGATGCTTGGAGCCGGTAACAGTGCCCGCCGCGCCCAGAAACTGGATGTAGGCCAAGAAGTCCCCCAGCACAAGACAACAACTTACCACGGAGACACGGGGGCACGGAGAAGTGCAGAGCAGAGGGCCCTAACTCAAGCTGTGGGCGCGCTCTCAGGAATCGACATCCGCGCACGACGATTTGTGCTTCTCGGCGCCTTGCTGTCTCCGTGGTGAAAATCATTTCTCCGCGCTGGCGATCTTGAACGAATTGTTCGTCATGTCGCTCTCGGGAACGCTGCCATCGTTGACCGTAACCTCTTGCGGCGCGGCGGAAGTCTCCACGCGAGTAACTCCCTTGCTCTTGGCGCGCACTTCCAGGCGCTTTGTAATCTCGCCGCCGTCGAACTTCACCAGGAGCGGAACCTCGGCTCCGGCGGTGCCCAGGTTGTCGACGGTAATGGTCACGATATAGGTCCCGTTCAACGTTTTGCGCGGGAAGACGGACTCGATCTTGAAGTCGGGCAGACCGCGGTCGCGATAAACCCAGTCATCGAAAAACCACTCCAGATCGCGCTGTGTCTGCGCCTGAATCAGCCGGGGCATGTAAGAAGGCTCTTTGTCGTCTGCGGCTCTGTAGGCGGCAAGAGCTTTTTTCAGCGCGGCATCTCCAATCATGTCGCGCAGCATCCACCAGACGCACATTGCCTTGCTGCGATAAAGCTCTTCGTTGGAGGTATTGACCAGGGATTGTCTTGTCTCTCGATCGCCATTCACGGCTCTTTCTTGCTTTTCAAGATGTGTGAAGGCAGAGCGATGCAAGCCCATGTAGTCGAGCGCGGCCTGGCGTCCTTTTTCGCGCTCGAGATAGAGAGCCTGCGCGAAGAGGGCGAGGCCCTCGTCGATCCAAGGACGTGGTGAGAAAAACGATGCATGAGTAAGTTGGTGCGCCGCAACCATGCCCGCCAGTGTGGAATCGCCGCTGGCGAGGGGAGTCAGCAGCAAGGAACCGCTTTCGAAGGGAGCGGAGTTTGGATCGGGCAGGTCAATGGTCCGGGCCTTTTCGCGAGGTGGGCCGAACCATTCGGCGATAAATGGCGCGGCTTTCCCGGCGGCATCGGCAAAATTGTTGGCCGCGTCGACGTGTGCGGGAAAGCTGAAAACGGTGACTGCGGGCCGGTCAGTTAGTGTGTAGGCCGCTATGACAAATGCGGGGATGGAAAGACCGAAAGATGAATACGAACACTGCGCCGCCGCCGATTGTGCGCCGCCAGCGCCGACAGTAGCCTCCCGAGTTTCGTGGCCGCTGCACAAAGTGAGAACAGGAACGCCGCCAGGGGATGGATTGTCAAAACTCAGTTTCATGCTGCCTTCCGACTCACGCGCCTTCCATCGCCCCAGCACTTCGAACAAACTGTCATCCTCGGAAAGATCGGCCGCTTCGGTCGCGATCGGATACCATGCCACGTAGCCCGCGCCACGCACGCCCGTAAAGTTCGCACTGATCTGGTCCCAGTCGGCGCTCTCCGCCTGCGACTCAGGCGTGCCGATGCGAGTGAGGCGCGTGGCATCGAGCACGATCACACCTTCATACGCGACGTCGAGTTCGACGCTCGATTTGGGCGCGACAGGTTGCGGCAAAGTAACGATGACCTCCGACAACGCGCCGGTGTGATCGATGTCCGACGTATAGGGCTGGGAGACGAACTGCAGAGGCTTGCCGCCAGCCTCGATGGATCGCCAATCAAGCGACGACGAAATCTGCAAGACGGCAAATTTTTGCGGAACCTGAGAGTCATTGCGCAGCGTGATTTGGCCGCGAACACCCAGGCGATGCTGCTCAGGATCAACCTGGACGTTGAGGTCGTAATTGGTAAACGTGAACGCCTCGCGGTTGAGAGCGAACCCATTCGCCACAGAGGCACAGAGAACACCGAGGAACACCAGGCGAAATGCAAGCCTCATTTCCCACCTGGGGCGCCATTCACTTTGGCCTGCCTCTGGCGCACGATTTCATAGAGCACCACACCGGCTGCAACCGAAACATTCAGCGACGGTACTCTGCCCAGCATTGGAATCGAAACCAGAAAATCGCATTTCTTCCGGACCAGATCGTGCAGGCCCTTGCCCTCCGCTCCCAAAATCAATGCGACATCCATGTTGTAATCGAGGGAAGCGTAGGTCTGCGTGCCGCGCTCGTCGAGACCGATGGTCCAGATACTTTTTTCTTTCAACTCTTCCACCGTGCGCGAAATGTTGGTGACCTTCGCGATGGGCAGATGTTCGCTGGCTCCTGCTGAAGCTTTGGTTACGGTTCCGGTAACACCTGCGGCGCGCCTCTCCGGGATAACCACACCGTTGGCTCCAGCGGCGTCGGCCGTGCGCAGGATTGCTCCCAGATTGTGGGGGTCTTCCACGCCATCGAGCACCACGATCAGGGAATATTGCCCGCGCTTGGCCGCGATCACATCATCGAGATCGTTGTACTGCTTGGCCGACGTTACCGCGATCACTCCCTGATGCGCTACATGGCCCGCCATACGGTCCAGTTCGTTTCTTGGCAAAAAGCGCACCGGCACGCTCAACCGGCGGCAGTCTTCGATCAGGCGCTGCAGCCGCAGGTCGTGGCGCTCTTTCGCCATGCCCACCCACTCGAAGGCACGCCCCCGCGCCTTGAGTGCCTCAGAGACCGAGTTGATGCCATAGATGTAGTGCATGAAGTAGTAGTGTATCGGAAGGTCTCTGTGGCGCGGGCGCTCCCGCCCCGTTGTCGTTCCGAGCGCAGCGAGGAATCTATGCACGTGTTCGCCGAGTAGCACTGCAGACAAGTTGCATAGGTCCTTCGCGCAAAACCAGCGCTCAGGATGACAAAACGCGGAGGATAGCCGCGGGTTCCGGGCGCTCTGTGTAGTCTTCATTCGCGCTCGCGTAGAGCACGGTGCGGTCGCGATCAAGAATGTAGGTTGCGGGAATCGGAAGGTCCCAGCTTTCGTCGCCATTAGTGAAGGGCAGATTCACGAACGTCTGCCGATACACAGCCTGCTGCAACTCCGGCACGCGATAGGTTAGCCCGAACTGCCGGGCGACCTGGTTGCCAGCATCCGAGAGGAGCGGGAAGCGCAGCTTGTGCTGGTCGTGCATGAAGAACGATTGCTTCACAGTCTGCGGAGAGATTGCGACTAGACTCGCGCCTGCTGCTTCGATCTGCGGGACCATGAGATTCATCGCTTCCATTTGACCGACGCAGAATGGACACCAGCGTCCGCGAATAAAGCAGAGCACCAGCTTTGCCCTAGCCAACAGATCGGCCGAAGAGATCAACTTGCCGTCGTGATCCGGAAGGGTGAAGTCAGGTGCCTTGGCGCCAATGGACAAAATGTTTGCGGCAAGGCGCTTCTCCTTCAGTTGCACGACGGTTTGCGCGTGAATGGCCTGCGTTTCTGGCGGGACGTATTTGGCAATCCGCTCTTTGCGTTCAGCTAGAATTTCGCGCAGCGGACGCGCATCGAGACCGGGGGCCGCTTCTTGGAGTGAACGCCATTTCATAACTTCAAGGGTTTCTCCGCTGTGGTAGGGACCACTGGTCTCGCTCCAGCATGACGGACAAGTGAGGCCTCGTCGGGTCCACTCTGACGATGACACTGCCGCCCTCAGAATAGTGTTTGATGTAATCCTTCGCTGAAGCGGTCATCACGAAGGGGTTTGCATTCGCCCCCGTGTACAGCTCGCTCTTGAACGAGTATTCGTACGTTAGATCCGCAACCGCGCAACCAAATCCACCCGGACGGTACCCGACGCTTTTAATCTTGGCGCTCACAGTTGGCCAAGCGCCCACCGTACACGCGCGAATGAATCGAAGCATGACTCGTACCAGGTATTCGATGTAGATATCGACGAAGAAGCCCAAGAACCCTCCGCCTTAGCCGTTCTACATTCCCGGCAGCTTCATCCCCGCCAGCCTTCTCGCAAAGCTGGCTTTGCCCATTTGCTTGAACATCTTCTTCATCTGCGCGTACTGGCGAAGAAGATTATTCACTTCCTGCACGGTCGTCCCCGAGCCGCGGGCGATGCGCTTGCGGCGGCTGCCGTTGATGACTTCGTGATGATTACGCTCGTGCGCAGTCATCGAATTGATGATCGCCTCGACGCGGTTGATCTGCTTCTCATCTACTTTATCCGCAGCCTTCTGCAATCCAGAGAACGGGCCAATCGAAGGCATCATGCCCATCAGGTTCTTGATCGAGCCCATCTTTTTCACTTGCCGCAGCTGGTCGCGAAAATCCTCCAGCGAGAAGCCGTCACCCGAGAGCGCCTTGCTGGCGATCTCCTGCGCTTTCTTCTTATCGATCTGCTGCTCGGCGCGCTCGATCAGCGAAAGAATGTCGCCCATGCCGAGAATGCGCGAAACGATGCGATCCGGATGGAACGGCTCCAGCGCATCGTATTTTTCGCCCACGCCGATGAACTTGATAGGCTGGCCCGTGACCTGCCGGATCGAAAGCGCCGCGCCGCCGCGGGCGTCGCCATCCATTTTTGTGAGTACCACGCCGGTAAGCGAAAGCTTCTTGTGAAATTCATCGGCCGAGCGCACGGCATCCTGGCCGGTCATGGCGTCGGCGACGAACAGAATTTCCGACGGATTCAGCAACTTCTTCAGCGACTGCATCTCGTTCATGAGTTCGTCGTCGATGTGCAGGCGGCCGGCGGTATCGACGATCAGCACGTCGCAACCGGAATTTACCGCCTCGCGCCGGGCTTCTCTTACTAACCGCTCGACGGTAGCCGTGTTGCTCTCGGTGACCTCGCCTTGATAGATCTGGGCCTTCACCGCCTCGGCTACGATTTTCAATTGTTCGCGCGCGGCCGGACGATACACGTCCACGGAAACCAGCAGCGGACGATGCCCGCCGTTCTTGAACCAGTTCGCCAGCTTGCCGGAAGTCGTCGTCTTGCCGGAACCCTGCAAACCGGCCATCAGCACCACCGTGGGTGGCTGTGAGGCAAACTTCACGCGCGCCGTGTCTTTGCCGAGAATCTCGACCAGTTCGTCGCGCACGATCTTGATGACCTGTTCTCCCGGAGAGAGCGCTGTCATCACTTCCTGGCCGACAGCCTTCGCCTGCACCTGATCGATGAACTGCTTGACCACCTTGAAGTTGACGTCGGCTTCGAGCAGGGCGAGCCGAATTTCGCGCATCGCCTCGGCAATGTTCTCTTCCGACAGCTTCGCCTGCCCACGCAGGGACTTGAATGCGCGCTGTAATTTTTCCTGAAGGTTCTCGAACATAAGTTGATCGACATTTTATCAGCCGGTAGCGTAGCGCGCGCCCCTCGTTCGCCGGACATCACAACGAAAGCGTCCGCAGTTCCACTCCTGAGAACGATGCGGACTCTATCGCTCTTCTGGCGACGGGGGATCCATCGGCGCGGCCAAGCTTGCACCCCGATGCGGATTTCCCGAAAATCATGAGCAACGCCTCGGTGAGATGTTAGTGTTTCGAGATGTGTACTAAACGCTTTGTGCCCCGGACGAATGCGTCCGGGGCTCCCACTAGCCTGCCCTAGTTCGCCTTTGGACGAGCGAGTTCCAACCGTTCACTGCTCTGATTCGGAGGACTCTTGGGGTTCTTGTCGAATCGGAGATTAGCTTGACGCCGCAAACACTTCTTTCGCTGCGATCACGGTATTCGAGTGAATGGTCACCGTATCTTCCACATCGCGCGCATAGCCGCCGGCGTAAGTCACCATCACAGGAATGTTGCGGGCGCGGGCTACCCGAAAGACGAGTTCATCGCGCTTTTTCAATCCTTCGATCGTCAGCGCCAGTCCGCCGAGCTGGTCGTGCTCATAAGGGTCGGCGCCCGCAATGTAGCAGATCAGGTCGGGTGCAAACTGGCGCAGGCCGGAGCTGAGCGCATTGTCGAGCCAGGCGAGATAGTCGTCGTCGCCGATACCGTCGGGCAGGTCCACATCGATCGAAGACGGCGGCTTGTACAACGGATAATTGTTGTGCTGGTGCAGCGAGATGGTGAAAACGTCCTGCGGCTTGGAGTTGCGCGGCCGAATTCCGCCCGAACTGAGAGTGGAAGTGGAATTTGAGGGCAGAGGATCGCCAGGCGCGCGCGAGTTACCGAAGACCACGGCCGTACCGTTTCCCTGATGAACGTCGCAGTCGACGGTCATCGCGGTGCGAATTTTTCCGTCGCGCTGCAGGCGCCGGATGGCAACTGCAACATCGTGAATCATGCAGAAACCCTCGCCGTGATCAGGGAAGGCATGATGAAAACCGCCGCCGAGCGAAATTCCCACGTGGTCGGCCAAGGCTCGGCGCGCGGCCAGAATCGATCCGCCCGCTGCCAGCCAGAAGGCCTCTACCAGGTCGCGAGAGTAAGGAATTTCCATTTCCATCTCTTCCCGCGGACTGAGCGCCCCGGTTTTCAACTTCTCAACATATTGCGGGGTATGCACCAGGAGAATGTCTTCGTCGGAGGCGGGATCAGGTTCCAGGATGTCGCCGGCGTCGGCCACGCCCTTGGCCAGCAGCCGGTCGCGGACGCGGCGGTATTTCTCAGCGGGGAAAACGTGGTCGCCAATAGGCAGGTAATAGGCGTCGCTGTAGACCAGCTTGAAGGGCAGCATGAAATTCCTATGATACCCCCCGAGGTTGTGGCAGGAGATTTGGGTTAGCGTTTCTTCATTTGCGTAGTCGGCGCTACCAGCGCCCGCTTCACCGGCACGATCGCGCCACGGGAGGGGTCGGCGGCGGCGTTGGCGCGGGTGAGCACTTCCTGCTGGATGTATTGCACGAACTCCTGGATCTGGCGCTGCATCTCCTCCATGCGCTCACGCATTTGCAGGATGATCGCCATGCCGCTGATGTTCACGCCCAGGTCGCGCGCCAGCGAGAGAATAAATTCCAGCCGTTGCAGATCTTCTTCCGTGTAGAGGCGGGTGTTGCCTTCGGTCCGCGAAGGCTTAAGCAAGCCTTCGCGCTCATAGAGCCGCAACGTTTGGGGATGGATGCCGTACATTTCGGCCACCGCCGAGATCATGTAGGCACCCTTAGATTTACGCTTAGAGGGCATGCTCAGTTGGTTGGGCTCGTTTCCTGTGCAACAGCCAGCAACAGGCCAGCCAGACGATTGCGCCCGTTGTTAGCATAAAGGGCGCGAACTGGATATCAAAAGATCCCATGGCTCGAATTGCTGCAACACAAAAAATAAAAGCTAATGTCGGAGTTCTCCACGAAGCGGGGCTGTGCCAATTGATCAGGGCTGTAAACACAGCAATGAAAACCGGAACCGCGGTGTTCACCGCCACCAAAATGACGAGAACCCCGCCGCCGATCCCAGGAGGGCCATCGAGCTTCTCCAATAGGAAGCCAGACAGGAGCGCTCCCGCAACCCCGAGGATGGCTGACGCACTCGCTGCGACCGCTCCCGCGAGAGCTATAGCGGCAATCTTTGGAACGCCACGGAGTCCTTCGAGCGTACCCACGAGCGCCTCGTGCTGAAATGATACAGGATCGGATAAATTAAAAGCGGGACAGCCTTAGCTGTCCCGCTTGGGTTACTTTTCGCTGGCTTAAGCTGCCGGCTGCGGCTTCTCTTCCGGCGTGACGGTCCATCCCTGCGGCTTCAGCGCGTGATTCACGGAATACGCCACGAAGCCCGCCGCGATAAGAATCATGCCGAAGGCAAGGGAACTCATCCCCAGCACCGATTCATGCTCGCTGCGGATGACCGAAAATACCAGCAGCAACGCCGGAGGGATGCCGATGGCAATGGCTCCAAACAAGCCGCCGGGGACCCGGAACGGTCGCGGCAGGTCCGGTTCGGTAAAGCGCAGCACAGCCAGGGCCGCAAACTCCAGCACCAGGCTGGCGCCATAAAGAAGAATATCGATTGTCACCAGGCGCTCGAAGCCCAGTCCGAGGCACATGGCCCATCCGATCGCTAAAGCGCAAATGGCCACCCACGGGGCCCGCGATTTCTTCTGCAGCTTGCCGAAAACGCTGGGCAGCATGCCATCCTGCGCCATGGCCAGCGGCAGGCGGGAATAACTCATCACCAGCGCATTGAACATGCCAAAGGCGCTGATCATGCCGCCGAGGACTACGCCCACACGCAGAAGCGGGCCGCCCAGCAGCCCCGCGATGTCCGCCCAGGAGCCAGTTTCCCAGGCCGTGGACTTCAGCCCGGTCGTCCAAACGGCAGCGACGGGAAGAATATAGCTCACGGCCACGATCACCACCGCGGCCAGCATGGCGCGCGGGTAGGTCCGCTGCGGCTTCTCGACTTCCGTTGCGATGGTCGAAGCGTTGTCCCACCCCATGTAATTCCACATGCAAATGAGCAACCCACCGAGGATATCTACGCCAGAAGTGGTCGGCTTAGTCACGGCATTGGCCAGAGCGCCGAGCTTGAAGGGGGCGAACAACACCACCGCCACAAACGGCGCCGACAGGGCAAAAAACAGCCACAGCGAAGTGAACGATACGACCTTCACCCCGGCAATGTTCAGAATCGCGCAAGCCACCACCACCGCCAGCGCCACCCACCAGGCCCGTCCTCCTTGTTGGAACCAGGGAAACATCCGGGTCATGTAGGCGACGAAAAGCGTGGGGTAGATGGCCATATCGAAGATCGAGGCCACTAGCGAGAGCCAGGCCTCCTGAAATCCCCAGAAGTTGCCCATGGCGCGGCGCACCCAGGCGTAGTAGCCGCCTTCCTTGGGCAGCGCGCTCGAAAGCTCGCCGATCATGAAGGCCGTGGGCAGACTCCAAAGCAGCGGCGTGAGCAGCAGAATCAGGATCGCGCGGCCATAGCCAGCTCCGTGCACGATATCCTCGGTGCCATAGGTTCCGCCCGAAACCATAAAGAAGGTGGCGGCGACCAGGGGCCACAAGGTGAGCCGGACGAATTTTTTCCGATTGGGTACGGCGGCGAGGGGTTGGGGATTCTCTCGTTGAAGGCGGCTAGCTGTTGCCAATTTCGATGGCTTCCTCCTCGAGCGACTCACTCTCAGCTACTCCGCAGCCGGCTGGTTCCTGCTCGAGCTTCCGGTTTGGTTAGATTCCGGAACTTCCGCTGGAGTTAGTTCGCAAGTCAGAGATTACGGCAAATCTCCACAGATGCAAGATATTTTTGAGCTATTTCGAAAAATTTTATAAGCGGGCGGCCAGGAACGGAGGTAATGGCAAAGCACCGAGCATCCCAGCTAGAACGGTTTCATTTCTCCCAATCCTTGCCGACAACCATGCGTTTGATGCCGTCTTTCGGGTGGGCAATGTAGAAATTGACGAGCAGCCCGGCATTACACCTTGCTCCACAGCTCCGCACGCGGGTCTTCCGGATTGAGCTTGGCCAACTCTCGCAGCAGCTCTTTGGTGCGCTCGTCTCGCGGCATGGGCACGGTTACCGTGATCTCGACAATCTCGTCACCGCGAACGCCATCTTTGGTCGCCGAAGGCACGCCCTTTTCGCGCAGGCGAAGTTTTTGGCCCGATTGTGTTCCTGGTGGAATCTTCAGCAGGGCGCGCCCGTCGATGGTCGGCACTTCTATCTTGGCTCCCAAGGCAGCCTCGGTGGCGGTGACCGGAACAGAGAGATAAATGTCATCGCCATCGCGCCGGAAGACGGGGTGGTCGCCGGTGCGGATGATCGCGTAGAGATCGCCGGCCGGCCCGCCGCGCAGCCCTGCATCGCCCTTGGCCGGGATGCGGATTCGCTGCCCGTCCCGGGTTCCGGCCTTGATGCGCACTTCCAGCGGCTCGGTCCGGCTCACTACCCCTTCGCCGTGGCACACAGGACACGTCGAGATGTTCTTTCCCGTGCCGTGGCAACGCGGGCAGGGCACATTGAACTTCATGCGCCCGCCAGTCTGCGTGATCTGTCCCGTCCCGCCGCACTCCGGGCACTTTCCCGGCGCTTCAATCGTTCCCTGACCGTTGCAATTCGAGCAGGTATCGTGACGCGTAATATTCAGCCGCATCACGCCGCCGCGGATCGCCGTCCAGAAGGGCACGTTCACCTGGTATTCGAGATCGGTCCCCGGCTCCGGGCCGGTTTCGGCCGGCGCGGCGCCTCGCCCGCCGCCAAACATGCCGGAGAAAATGTCGCGGAAGCTGCTGCCTCCGCCCTGGCTGGCTCTTCCCGAGCGGGCATTGTCCATCAAATCCGAAAAATCGAAACCGCCGAAATCAAAGTGAACGCCTTCCGCGCCCGGCTGTCCCCCGGCACCCGGAAAGCCTCCCGTCGATGCCCCGCCACTCGCTCCCGCGCGCGCGTAAGCCTCCGCCGCTGCCGGATCGATGTTGTCAGAATAGAAGCCGACCTGATCGTAAATTTTTCGCTTCTTGGGATCGCTGAGCACGTCGTTGGCCTCGGAGAGCGCCTTAAACTTCTCTTCGGCAGCTTTATCTCCGGGGTTGACGTCGGGATGGTACTTGCGCGCCAGCTTGCGAAACGCCTTGCGAATCTCCTCGCCGGAAGCCGACTTCTTCACACCGAGAATTTCGTAATAGTCTTTTTTTGGGGTGGTTGCCATTAGAGCTATCTGATTGGTCTTCGTTGGTCGCTGGCTGGTGGTGCGACGCCTGACTCTTATCTCATAGCAGATCCGTGAACTCTTCTACAGAGACTCCGGCCTGTTTCAATATTCCGCGGAGCGTCCCTGTCGCCAATTCGGGATGCATAGGAACTACGCAGCCCGTTACTCCGCTCGCGCCCGTCCGTTTTAGAACTACATGGCTCCCGCGACGAACCTTCCTCGAATCCCAGCCTTCCCAGAGCACGAATAACTTCGGCCCCGGATACGCGCGGGAGTTTAGGCATACCGAGCCTCGAACACGGTTACCAGCGGCGGCCCCGAGCTCTCCGGCGGGAACTCTTCTAAGTAAAGCTCCGTCGCTTCCTTCAGATTGGCAATCGCCTCTTCAATAGAACTGCCTTGGCTAATAGTGCCAACTTCCGGACACTCCGCAACATACAGAGCGCCCTCTTTGTGCATCACCGCGGTAAATGTACCGACTGGCATGGATTAGATTACCTCGCAGAAAGTCTATCAAACGATTTTTCCCAGGATGCGGTAGGCATGTGGCAACATTCAATACCCAACTCGGCGCAGGGCGAAAATTTGCCCTAGCTCTAGTTCTTCGTGACAAGCACCTTGACGATTTGTACCGACAGCCCAGAGTTGGGGCGTTTTGGAACGCCAAGGGCCGTTTCTACGCCTATATTGGTGCGAAGATCTTCGAGGAGTGTCTGAGCATTCGGATTTGTGCCAATAAGGGCTTCTGACTCAGGGCGAGGATTTTGAACCTGCTTTGCCCGGTGCACGACAAGCCGGCCCCCTCCACTCATTTGCCGGCGACAGAGAGCTCTAACGTAGAAGCGATTGAATTCTCCCTCTGCAAGAGTCTCAGCTGCAGTCACAGGTACCCTGACGATTGAATAGCCGCCACTAGGTTTTGCCCTTTGCTCTGTGGCGTTCAAGCGCCCATTCTGCTTCAAAGATGCCGCCAACGAATCATCGGTGCCGGATTCGGCAGCATGACGCTGAAGCTGAGGATACTCAGCAACTCCAGTTTGGCTTAAACGAGGAGAAATGTAGAGCTTGCCTTCGCGCTCGTCCGTTTGAATTTCATCCAGCATCAGGCGCCGCGTTTCCTGATCAAGTTGCGCATAGTTCATACTCATGATCTTTGCTCCTTCACGTACTGAAGCGGCACCCCATCCCGTCTTCCTTAAGTTTTTTGGTAATGGATGGGGTTGCCCGCTGTCGCTCATTTTTTGTCTTCTACATCCACATACTCAGCGTCGATCACGCCTTCGTCTTTCTTGGCCTGGCCGTCACCGCCGTGGTCGCCGCCCGGAGCTCCACCCGGCGGAGGCCCGCCCGGCCCGCCGGCCCCCGCGCCCTTCGCCTGTGCGGCCTTGTACATCTCTTCGGCCAGCTTGTGCGAAGCCTGGGTCAGGTTCTCCCGCGCGCGATCCATCTGCGCCTTGTCGTTCGACTCCAGCGCCTTCTTGGCATCGGCAATCGCGTTCTCCACGGTGCCGCGCTCCGAGTCCGAGATCTTGTCGCCGTTTTCGCGGAGCATCTTCTCCACGCTGTAGACCATGCTGTCGAGCTGGTTTTTCGCCTCAATCGACTCGCGCTGCGCCTTGTCCTCGGCGGAATGCGATTCGGCCTCCTTCGCCAT
>Ga0335073_10000806_pt1 | contig 41071 bp, 39 predicted proteins | sample Lox_Sample_22_FD_207093 | JGI IMG/M metagenome (GOLD analysis project Ga0335073, IMG submission 207093) | Soil microbial communities from Loxahatchee National Wildlife Refuge, Florida, United States - Lox_Sample_2.2 | ecosystem: Environmental > Terrestrial > Soil > Wetlands | place: USA...
CCTGGTCGGCGAAACAAGAGGCGGGCGGCGCGCTCGCCGCAGGCCGAGGGCCTGCCCCACAAACTAAACCGTGAGCGGACGCAGCGTCACGCCATTTTCCTGGAGCGTTTTCGCGACCGACTCGGCGATCTTCGGCGCACCAGGCGTATCGCCGTGGATGCAGATCGTCTCCGCGTTCACCGCGACCGGCGATCCCGCCGCGGAAATGACACCTTCCCCGCGGGCGATGCGCAGCGCCTGCTCACCCGCCTTGCGCGGATCGCGAATCAGGGCGTCGTCGAATTTGCGCGAGCGCAGAGTGCCGTCCGGCTCATAAAGACGGTCCGCGAAAGCTTCCGCCGCCACGCGAAACCCGGCCTCGCGAAAAACGTCCAGCATCGGCGAGCCGGCCAATCCCACCAGCACCACTTCCTTACTGAAGCGCGCGATTCCATTGGCGATGGCGCGCGCCAGTTCGGGCCGGTTCACGGCGTCGTTGTACAGCATCCCGTGCGGCTTCACATGAACGATGGCCGTGGCGAAGGTCGCGGCGACGGCGGCCAGCGCGAGCACCTGATCGAAAATCGTCTGCTCAATTTCGGCGGTGGGAAGATTCAGGCTGACGCGGCCGAAATTGGCGCGGTCGGGATAGCCGGGATGCGCGCCGATGGTCAGATTCCAGCGCAAGGCCTGCTCGATGGTGGTTCGCATGGTATTTTCATCGCCGGCGTGCCCGCCGCAGGCAATGTTGACGCTGGTGATCGACCGCATCAGCGATTCCTGCGTCCCGTCGGCAATGTGCGCCGGGATTTCTCCCATATCGCAGTTCAGATCGATGTGCATAGCAGTGATTTTCGCGCAAAAAGCGATATCATTCCTGGTGATGCGCCTGATCTCCGTTCTCTTCCTCGCCGGCCTGCCCGCGCTGTACGCCCAGAAGTCGCAGGTTTTCTATTTCCCTAAGCCGACCGAGCCGGCGCCGTATCGCGCGCCGATGAAGCCGATCGTGCGGCTGGCCGATCTGAAAGCGCGGCACAAAGGAGATGCGAACTGGAGCGAAACCGTGGTCGCCGATTACTATAACCACGTCTCCGTGATTTCGGCCGCGCCGGGTTCCAAAGTTCCGCTACACCTGCATGCCGATTCGCCGGAATACTGGTTCATCGAGCAGGGCCAGATTCGCTTCGAAATCGACGATCCGCCGGGGCAACCGCATACGATCGATGCACAAAAAGGATCGCTGGTGTTCGCGCCGGAACGGATGCTCCATTCCCTCGAAGTCACCAGCAATGAGCCGGCGATTCGCGTGGAAGTGACGCTGCGCGAAGCCAGCCCGATTTTCCCGGTGAAGCCGTCCGAAGCCGAAGCCGGCAAACGGTTCATTCCGGCGACGGTGTGGACTTATCCCAACCCCGACGACGTACCCAATCCCGGCGGCAAGCCGGACCGGCTCTACTTCAATATTCCGGAGATGCTGAAGGCGCAAACCAAACGCTCCTGGAGCGATCTGGCGATTATGCGAAATCGCGCGCACGCCAACATCATCTGCGGCTTCGCTTCCGATCTGAAGCACAAGCCGGGCGATCGCGGACATTTCCACGATTTTCCGGAAACCTGGATCGTCATGCAGGGCGAGCAGCAGTTCACCATCGAAGGCCTTCCGCCGTTTGTCGGCCATGAAGGCGATATTGCCTACGCGCCGTCGACACGCTGGCATCTGCCGGTGCCCTACGGCGAAGCCGATTCCTGCCGTCTGGCGATGACTCCGTTCCCCGACGGCAATCATCTGTATGATCCGCCGGCGGGGAAATAGGAGCGATTCTACTTTTCTTGCAGCGATTCGATGTACCTGGTGAGATTGGCGGTTCGCAGTTGCACCTCGCTTTCGCTGGTGCTTACCGAGGACAGCAGCGCGCCCCAAACCGGCATTTCGTTGGAACCATGCACCGGCGTGCTGACCGAGCGCAGCGTCGCCGCGACGTGATTTTCGGGGAATTTGCCGCCGTTGTTTTTGGCCAGTTGGGTCAGATCCGGCGGCGGGACCTTTAAGGCCGAAACGGCCGGACCATCGCCTTTCGCATCCTTGCCGTGGCAAACCGCGCAATAGGTGTCGAACATCTGTTGCCCTGAACTCGCGCGCGTCGGCGTGATCGGGATTCGTTTGATCTGCGCAACCTGAGCCTGCAACGCCAGCGAGCCCAGAACCGTGAGGAACAGGAATATCCGCATGGAGCCTCCTTTTTAAGAAGCGGAACGTGTCGCTGAGCCGGGAGCATCCCTCGGACCACGATCAAGGCGATGAATTTACGTGGGAATTGACGCAGTGCTGGGGCAAAGCGCGGCATGCAGAAAGACGCTGCGCGCCAGATGACGCAACTGGCTCAGGGATGACGGATCAGACTGAACAGCAAAATCGCCAGCACCAGCGTGGTGATCACGATGTAGGTCCGGTCTTTCTCGAGCGCGAAGCCCACAATCGAGATCGCCACGCGCGCCACCGGCGTCGCAATCAGCAGCAGCAAACCGAGCTGGATGATGGCCCGGGGATTTCCCGCAAAGGCGCCGCGAACGATGGACGAAACCACGCGATATTCGCCAGGCTCGCCGCGAAATGGAGAATAGGACGCGATCTCGCCGCCGTGCCGCAGCACGTACACGATTCCTCCACCGAGCACGACGGCCGCGGCGGTCATCACTCCGGAGCGCAGCAGGTTGGCAACGATAATCTCCAGCCGTTCGTCGGTCATTTGGGGAATCCGTTATAGATCATCTGCGCGGCCATCACGGCGACGGCGATCGCGAAGGTGAGACGCAGCACCCGCGTTCGCGCGCCGATCAGAACGCGCGCGCCCAACACCGAGCCGGCCAGCACGCCCAGCATCACCGGCATGGCCAGGCCCGGATCGATGTAGCCGCGGCTCAAATAAATTCCCGCGCTGGCCGCGGCGGTTACCCCGATCATAAAGTTGCTGGTGGTGGTGGAAACCTTGAACGGAATGCGCATGGCCTGATCCATGGCGATGACTTTCAGCGCGCCGGAGCCGATGCCCAGCAGGCCGGACAAGGTTCCCGCGCCGAACATGATCCCGAAGCCGGTCTTCACGCCGCGCGCGCGGTAATGCTGCGGACCGCGCGCCGTCGGATAAGTGCCTTCGAATTTCAAACGCATGGCCAGCGGATCGGCGATTTCGGTGGCCGGCGTCTGCGGAATCGGATGCAGCGATTGCCAGGCGGCGTGCAACAGCACCAGTCCAAAGATAATTGACAGCGCGGAGGTCGGGACATGGGTGGCGAGCTCGGCGCCGGCGATCGCGCCGAGCGTGGTCGCGACTTCTAAAAACATTCCGATGCGGATGTTGGAAAATCCTTCGCGCACGAACGCCGCGGCCGCGCCGGAAGAAGTGGCGATGACGGAAACCAGGCTGGCGCCGATCGAGTAGCGCAGATCCACGCCGAGCAGCAGCGTCAGCGCCGGCGTGACGATCACGCCGCCGCCCAATCCCGTAAGCGCCCCCAAAAATCCCGCCGACGCCGAGATCGCAAAGACCAGCGGCGTGAATTCGCGCACCGTCATCTTCCTCCAGAATACCTGTTACGAATGACCGGGCCGCCGGGTCTAATTTGGCGGTGACCGTTTGCGCACTGTTACTCGCTTCGCCCGTCGAATCGCCGGGCGGAAGCCGTTACGTCCGGCGGGTGGCGCTGGCTGCTTTAGCCGCGCTGTGCCGTCCGGTGATCGCGGCCGGGCCGGGGATTTCCGGCGACCTGGCGGCGCTGCCGGTGGACGTGATCGAAGACGGCTCCATCCGCTGCGTGCTTGAACTGGCGCTCACGATGACGCCGCACCTGGATGCGGCGCTGCTGCTGCGCGCCGATCAGTCGCGCGTTACGGCGATGGCCATTTCGCGGCTCTGTTCCGCGTTTCGCGACAGCCACGCGGCGATTGCCGAAGCGGCTTATGACGGGACCATCGCTTTGCCGGCGCTGTTCGCGCGAAGCGTATTTGCCGATCTGCTGGCGCTGCCGCCGGAATCGGGCGTGAAACCGGTTTTCGCCGCGCACGCGCCGAATGTGATCACCATTCCCTGGCCGCAGCTTGGTTCGCAAATCGAGTCGGCCGAAGAGTACGCGCTGCTGCGTGAGAGTTGACGAACGGGATTGCGAGCGGGCCGGGCGCCTTACGCCGCCTGTTCCCCGCAAGGTATACTAATTGGAGAGGCGTTTCACCGCGCAAGGCGGCGGAAAAGTCTCTTCTGTTAAATATGAATCACAAAATCCGGGTGCTGGTAGCTAAGCCCGGGCTCGATGGACACGATCGCGGAGCGAAAGTGATTGCCCGCGCGCTGCGCGATGCCGGTATGGAGGTCGTTTACACCGGCCTGCGCCAGACTCCGGAGATGATCGTCAACGCCGCGCTTCAGGAAGACGTGCAGGTGATCGGGCTCTCCATTCTTTCCGGCGCGCACAACGCCATCGTTCCGCGCGTCCTCGAATTACTCAAAGAAAAACAGATGGACGACGTGATCGTCATCGTGGGCGGCATTGTTCCGGATGAGGATGCCGCGCAATTGAAACGAATGGGCGTGGCGGCGGTGTACCAGCCCGGCGCCTCGCTCGAGGAAATTGTGGAGTTCATCCGCAGCTCAGTGAAGCAGACCGCCTGAGGCGGCCGCTTCACGCGAAAAGAGAAAAAAGGAATGCAAGAAAAATTGAACATTGCGGTGTTCGTCGATTACGACAACATCGAGATCGGACTCAAATCGACGCTGCGTCGCGAGTTCGATGTTTCCCTCGCGCTCGATGCGCTCAAGGAACGCGGCGACATTGTCGCCAAATTCGCCTACGCCAATTGGGGACGGCAGGATGGCGCGACGCGCCAGATGGCCGAAAACGCGGTACAGATGGTGCAGCGCATCCCCTCGCCGCGCGGCGACAAAAACGGTGCGGATATTAACCTGGCGCTGGACGCGCTGGAGATGGCTTTCACCCACACCCACGTGAACGCCTTCGCCATCGTCAGCGGCGACAGCGATTTTATTCCGCTGGTGAACAAGCTGAAAGAGTACGGGAAAACCGTTTTCGTGGTCGGCGGAAAAGCTTTCACTTCGACGATTCTCCAGCAGAATTGCCACGAATTTATCAGCTTCGAATCGCTGATGGCCGACGCGCCGGCGAGCGTCGCCATGGCGGCGGCAAGCCCGGAACCGCGCCAGCAGCAGCCGCGCCGCGACCGTCCGGAGCGCGGCGACCGGCGCCAGCGTCCCGCTCCGCTCGAACTGAATCAGGCCATGCCGCTGGTCGAGCGCGCGCTGCAGGTGCTGGAACGCCGCGCGGTGCAGCCGCAGCTGGGGCTTCTTAAGTCGACCATGCTGCAACTCGACCCGGCCTTCAACGAACGCGCTTACGGCGCCTCCAGTTTTTCCGATTTTGTCGAAAAATTGAAGCGCGCCGAGCTGGTGAACGTCAGTGGAACGGGCGGGCGCTACATCATCGAGCGCAAGGGCTCCACGCAGCCGGAGCGGCCCAATCTGAAGCCCGAGGATCTGCTGCCGCCGCTGCGCGACGTGCTCGAAAATCATCGGCTGGAGATCGAAAACGGATGCCCGATAGAAGATCTGGACCAGTGGTTCCACGCGGAGCAGCCCAACTTCGACCTCAGCGCCTACGGCTTCCAGCAATTTTCGGAATTTTTGAACTACGCGCAGGATAAAACCGTGGTTCGCCTGGAGCCGACCGAAGAGCACGGCATGCTGGTGTCTCTCGGCGCGGAATTTTATCCGCCGGCCGAGCCGCCCGCCCCGGAGCCTGCTCCGGTGCACGAAGAAGAAGTGGAAGAATACGAGCCGCAGCCTTACGTCGAAGGCCAGCCGACTATCTTCGAGCCGAATCCCCCTCCGGCGAAGCCCAAGAAAGCGCCGGCTCGCAAGCGCTCTCCGAAGGCTCCGGGCGGGGCGCAGCGCCGTCCGCGCCGCAAGAAAACCGACCTTTAATTATGCCGATCGAGCGCTTGTTCCCGCACTCCGCGCCGACCCCGCGCGGGCCCTATTCGCCCGCGGTGCGCGCCGGCGATTTTATTTACATCAGCGGCCAGGGTCCCATCGATACGATGACCGACAAGCTCTCGCACGGCGACATCGAGCATCAGACGCGGCTGGTGTTGTCGAACATCAAAAAAATTCTGGAAGAGTGCGGCGCGACGATCCAGGATGTAGTGAAGGTCTCGGTATTTTTGAAGCAAGGCTTCGAGTTCAGCCAGATGAATCGGGTGTACGCCGAGTTTTTCGGCGAGCATCGCCCCGCGCGGACGACGATTGTCTGCGATTTTGTGAATGACATGCTGGTGGAGATCGACTGCGTGGCGTATAAGCCGAAAACTTGACATACTATCGGCGCTGTGCGCCGTGATACGCCCGCAAGATTTCGACCGCCTGGTGCGTGACTCTGTACACGACGATATAAGGGAGTGGCGGAAAGAGCAGTTCGTTCGTGCCTTCTTCCTGTCCGCGACGCCCGCGATACGGGTACTTCTGGAGGGACTGAACGCCGTCGTACAGCTTTCGCATCGTCGGCCGAAGGTAGTGCGGGTAATTTGCTTTGAGATAATCGCTGATCCGCTCCAGATCCGCAGCCGCGGCGGGCGTCCAGCGGATGCGCATCTACGAGCGGAGCATCTCTTCAAAGCGGCGGTTCATTTCCTCTTCCTCAATGAACTCGCCACGATCGGCTTGGGCGATGCCCTCGCGCACGGCGGCGCGAAACTGGGCGTCTTCCAAGACGCGCAGGGCCGCGTCCTTCACCAATCGCTCAGCATCGGTTCCGGATTGTTGGGCCATCTGCGCGAGCTGCGCTTCCTGTTCGGGAGTAAAATGCACCTGCATCAATTTCAAGTTTAGTCAATGTTTGACATGTACACAAGCTTCGCTGAGGCGGATTGACGGCATCGAGCGGCGGCGCGATAAGCTATAAAAATGGCGCAGGCCGAAGGACCGTCATTCGACGAATTTGCTCGCTTCGTCCGCGAGTGGGCGGGCATTCCAAAGCGCAAAGCCATATCAGCGGGAACTGAATTCGAGGCAGACCTCGGGATCACGGGCGACGACGGGGACGATCTACTGCAAGCTACCGAAAAGCGGTTCAGGGTTCAATTGCACGATGACGCAAACGGCTACCGCAAAACTTTCAATTTAGAATTTAACGAGTTTCTGTTCGGCCCGGAAGTCCCCTCGTTCACACCACTGATCACAATCTTCGACCATCACGAGCCGCATGTGCGGCGCTTTACTGTAGGCGAACTGTATAGGGCGGTCTGCCAAGCCATCAGCTCACGATAGCCTGCACTACTTCTGCACCAACTTCCTCGCGAAAAAATCCTCCTCCGCGTGATACGCTCGCAGCCAATCCTGCCACAGCAGAAAATCGTGGATCTCATCGGGGAAAACCAGTTCCTCGAAATCGACCCCCTGCGCGCGCAGCGCCGGCACTAGATCCACCATCTGGCTGAAATTCACGTTGCGATCGTCATCGCCCTGAATCAGCAGCACCGGCGAGCGCCAGGTTTTGATGCTCGCCAGCGGCGACGATTCGAACGCCAGCCGCACCCGGTCCTGGTCCTTGATCGGATCCAGCCGCGGATTCGCCACGCTGCCGCCGAGCGCGCTCCAGTCATGCACGCCATGCATATCGACGCCCGCCGCGAAAATATCGCTCGACCGCGCCAGCGCCATCGCGGTCAAATATCCGCCGTACGATCCGCCCCACACGCCGATGCGCGAGGCATCCACATCAGGCCGCGACCGCAGATACAGGCCCGCGCCCATCACGTCGTTATATTCGCTCGCGCCGGTCGCGCCGTAATTGATCGCCTCGCGGAAATTCAGACCGTAGCCGATACCGCTGCGGTAATTCACGGCGAGCACCACGTATCCCTTGCTCGCCATGTACTGATTCATGCCGTAGGCGTTCGAATAATAGTTCATGTAATGCCAGCCGAGCAGCATCTGCCGCCGCGACCCGCCGTGGAAAAAAACGAGCGCGGGATGCTTGCCCGATCCCTTCGGCAAAAAAAGCTGGCCGTGAATCTTCATGCCGTCGGCCGCGGAAAAAATCACCTGCTGTGGAACCACCTGTTCAGCCTGCGCGTACTCGGCGGGAGTCGAATCCGGAGCCAGATCGCGCCATGCGCCGCTGGCCGGCTTGATCGCCGCGCGAATCGTTTCCTTGGCGCTCGATCTTAAATACGCGACCGCGCCGTTGCCCGCGTCTTCCGGTTCGAGCTCGATGCCATCATCGATTCGCCCAAGCACCGGCTGCGGCGTTCCGCCGGCGACCGCGACGCGCCAGTCATGCCGCCGGTCGATGTCGTCCTGATTTGAAGAAAACAGCAATTCGCGCCGATTATCGCTTAATGAAACGTGCTCCACTTCAAACTCGCCCTGCGTGAGCAGAGTCGCTTCCCCGCCCTCGGCCGACACCGAATAAAGATGTTGCCAGCCCGTTTTTTCCCACGCGAAAACGAGCCGGTCGCCGTCGGCCCAATAAAGCTGATCGGAGGCGACCATGTCATGATGCACGCTGCCCGGACCTTTATCGGCATGCCAGATTTCGCGTCCCTTGCCGGTGGAAACATCGGCGATGCGGATCGACCACGGCGTCAGCGCCTCGCGACGCGGCCCCGCTCCGCCGGCGAAACTCACGCTCGCAACCCGAATAAACGCGACGCGGCGGCCGTCGGCGCTCCACGCGGGACTTTCGTCGCGATCGGTAGACGGGTCGAGATACTTCAGCGTCTTGTCTCCGGTCGAATAAACTTCGATCAAGGCGTGATCGCCGCGATTCGATACAAACGCGATCTCGGAACCATCCGGCGACCAGCGCAGCGTGTTCGGATTGGCCTTGGTCTCGACAACCTCGACCGGTTTTTCGCCGCCGTCGACCGTCGTCAGATAAATCTGCCGGTTGCGAATGAACGCGACGCGTCCGTCCTTCGAAACTGCGGGGGAATGCCCGTCGCCGAGTTTCTTCGGCGCGCCGCCGTCGAACGCGATCGCGTAGATTTCCTGCTGCGGCGTCAGGGCCAGGGATCGCGGATTGGGATTGTCGCGCCCGATGTGCTCCAGATCGCCGCCGCGGACGTAGACGATGGAGTTGCCGTCGGCGGTCCACTGAATCATTCCGATATCCTGGCCGTCGTCATTTTTATACGCGGTGAGCCGGCGTCCTTTCCAATCGGGCGCAGCGGCGACCCACAAATTACGCGCGCCGCGTTCGTTCAAAATCCAGACGACCTTCCCCCCGCCCGGCGCGGCATGAATTTCGGAGGCAAACGGAGCCGACAAATATTGCTCCAGCGTGGCCGCCGAGCAGGTCAGGATCGTGCAAACGAGCAGTATCGAACGCATGCTGAGATTTTACAGCAGGCGATCAGCCCACTTGCACTAACCCGTAGCGTCGCTGCCAGTGCTCGCGGATATGCGCGACGGCGCGGCGCATTTCTTCTTCATTCGGCGGATGGGCGACGAAATTTTGCGCTTCGCCGCGCGCAACCTCCAGAATTTCCGCGTCACGTAAAATGTTGCCGATTTGCAGCGCCGGCAAACCGGATTGACGCGTGCCGAAAAATTCGCCGGGACCGCGCAGCTTCATGTCCATTTCGGCGATGTAAAACCCGTCCGTCGATTCGACCAGCGTGCGGATGCGCTCGCGTCCGGCGTCGTTCAAACGGCCGGTGACCAGAATGCAGTAGCTTTGCTCGCCGCCGCGCCCCACGCGCCCGCGAAGCTGGTGGAGCTGCGCGAGGCCGAAACGCTCGGCCTGTTCGACCACCATGACGGTCGCGTTGGGAACGTCGACGCCGACTTCGATGACCGTGGTCGAAACCAGAATTTTGGTTTCGCCGCGCTGGAATTTTTCCATCGCCGATTCTTTTTCGGCCGCGCTGAGCTTTCCGTGCAACAGGCCGACGGGAAGGCTCGGAAACACGATCGTCGATAAATGTTCGTGCATTTTCTGCGCGGCTTTCATCGCCTGCGTCTCCGATTCTTCGATCACCGGATAAACGACATAGGCCTGACGGCCAGCGTCGATCTGTTTTTTCAGGAAACTATAGACCTGCTCGACGCGATCTTCGCCGGCATGTTTGGTGACGATCGGCTTTCTCCCCGGCGGAAGCTCATCAATGATGCTGACATCGAGATCGCCGTAAACAGTCAGCGCGAGCGTGCGCGGGATGGGGGTCGCGGTCATCACCAGGACGTCGGGATGCGAGCCTTTTTCCATCAGTTTTTGCCGCTGCTCGACACCGAAGCGGTGCTGCTCATCGACGATGGCGAGGCCGAGTTTCGAAAATTCGACGTCGGCTTCAAGCAGGGCGTGCGTTCCCACCACGATGTGCGCCAGACCCTCCGAAACAATTTTTTTGAGTTGCGTTTTTTCGCGCGCGGTATTCGATCCGGTGAGCAGAACCGTGACGTAATCGAGTTTCTGAAATAATCTCTTGAAATAAAAATAATGCTGCGCGGCTAAAATCTCGGTGGGCGCGAGAACCGCCGCCTGGTGGCCGTTTTCGATGGCAATAATCGCCGCTTCCGCCGCGACCAGCGTTTTTCCGCTGCCGACGTCGCCCTGCAACAGCCGGTACATGGGATGCGGCGCGGCCATATCGCGCGCGATTTCGCCGAGCACGCGTTTTTGCGCGCCGGTCGGCTTGAACGGAAGCATCGCCTTGATCTGCTCGCGCACACGATCGGTGAGCGCGAACGCGATTCCAGGATAAAGCCGCGCTTTGGCCCGCTTCAATTCCAGGCCGCATTCGAGCCAGAAAAATTCCTCGAAAATCAGGCGGAATTGCGCGGGCGAGCGGAAGGCGTTGAGCAGGCGCAGGTCGGAATCGGGCGGCGGAAAATGCAAGGCGCGGAGCGCGGTGTTGCGATCGGGAAATTTCAGGCGCTGCGAAATTTCAGTGGGCAGCGCATCGGGCGCTGGACCCAGTTCGCGTAGAATGCGGTCGACCAGCGTGCGGAAGATCCGCGTGGTGATTTTTCCGGCGGCTTCGTAAATGGGAACCACGCGGCCGGTGTGCAGCGACGCGTCGCTTTCTTCTTCGCTCGAGAGGATTTCATGCTCCGGGTGCATCATGGTCAGCGTGCCGGAATAATTGTCGTATTCGATTTTTCCGAACAGCGCGACCTTCGTGCCGGGCATGAAAACGTCGGCCAGATAGGCGCCATGAAACCATTTCGCATTGAGATATTCGCCAGAGGCATCGGTGAAGGTCGCCGTGAACAGGCCGAGATTGCGGCGGCGCAAATTCGATACACGAGCTGAGCGCACTTCGGCGATCACCGTGGCCATTTCGCCCGGCGCCAGATCGCGAATGGTTTTCACGTTGGACCGGTCTTCGTAGCGGAACGGCGCGTAGAGCAGCAGATCCTCGACCGTCTTGAGTCCTTTCGCTTCGAGCATGGCGGCGCGGGCGGGGCCGACGCCTTTGATGTACATCAGTGGAGTCGTGAGGTCCAATGATTCGTTGTAGCAAATTGCTGCGCTAGAATACGGGTTCATGTCACAACTGCTGGAGGGAAAAACCGCGCTCATTTTGGGCGTCGCCAATAAGTGGAGCCTTGCTTACGCCATCGCGCAGGCGTTCCGGCGCGAGGGCGCGCGGCTCATTCTGACCTATCAGGGCGAGCGCTTGAAGAAAACCGTCGAGGATCTGGCCGCGGAATTGGGCGCGGCGCGCGTATTCGAATGCGATGTGACGCGGGATGAAGATCTGGGGCGATTGGGCGAGTTGGGACGCGTCGATGCGCTGGTGCATTCGATCGCCTTCGCCAATCGCGAGGACCTGGAGCGGCCGTTCATCGAAACATCGCGCTCCGGATTTGGTTTGGCGCTGGAGGTGAGCGCGTATTCGCTGGTCGCCGTGGCTCGCGCGACCGCGCCGCTGATGACCGAAGGCGGCGCGATGATCACGCTGACCTACTTGGGATCGTCGCGCGTGCTGACCAATTACAACGTGATGGGCGTGGCCAAGGCGTCGCTCGAAGCGGCGGTGCGTTATCTGGCGAGCGAGCTGGGACCGCGAAAGATTCGCGTGAATGCGATTTCCGCGGGTCCGGTGAAGACCGCATCGGCGCGAGGCATCAAGGATTTTTCGAAAATTTTAACCGCGGTCGCCGAGCGCGCGCCTTTCCGCCGCAACACCGATCCGGCCGAAGTCGCCGACGCGGCGGTGTTTCTGGCCAGCGATCTGGGCCGCGGCGTGACCGGCGATGTGATGTTTGTCGACGCGGGGTTTCACATCATGGGGATGTGATTACATCTTCCTGATCAGCGGCTCGGCGATTTTCGTGAGTAAATCCGGCTTCGAATCGTCGCGCTCCAGGTGCGGATATTTTTCGCCGCCGCGATATTCGACGTGATGCACGCTGTAATATTCGCCGTTCTTCACCAGCAGATCGATGGAGTCCGCGTCTTTCGCCGTGCGCTCGATCGCTTCGCGCAGAACCGCCGTGGTGAACTGGCGATTGTTGACGGCCATGATCCTTGAATCGGGCGCGATGCCGGCTTTCTGCGCCGCACCGCCATAGGCGACGTCCACTATGGCTCCGTCATCCTTCACTTCCAGGCCGATCGAGTACATGAAATTGGCGGCGCGGCGATCGTCTTCGAAATCGCGCCACAGCGCCGATCGCGTCGAATCGTAAACCAGTTTCCATCCGCCGTTTTCGATCCCGCCGAACGGCGCATGCGGCTCGACGTCGGTCACGCGAGTACGGAAAAATTCGGCCCAATCGTAGGGCTGAACCGCGTTGAGCCCGGCGATCACGTCCGCAAGGGTGTACGGCTTCGTTTCGGGTTTGCCGCCGGGTCCACCCTCGAAGGATCGGCAAAAATCGTTGAGCGATTTCTCGCCGTGGCTTAAATTGCGAATGGTCACGTCGGCGTCGAGCCAAATCAGCGTGCCTTCGTCGTAATAATCCACGCCGCGGCGATAGCCGGAGTAATCTTCGCGCGCGTTATAGAGAAGCTGCGCGGCCACCGCGGTGTCGCCCAGCGGACGCCATTTGCGCCCGGCTTCGCGATCGAGAGCCGCGCCGATGATCGCCAGCTCATCGCGAAAATCCTGCTGCGTGTACAGGCCAATGCGCGTGGCCAGAACTTCGCCGAGGTACTGCGTGAGTCCTTCATACACCCACAGCAGATCGCTTTTCATCGGCTGGCTGTAATCGGGGTCGATCAAACCCGCCGGGCGCCGGAATTTTCCGTTCCAGGAATGGACAAACTCGTGCGGCAGCAGATCGGCGTTGGCTTTGATCTCGCTTTCGTCGAGCAGCGCGCGCTCGCCCACGCGATCGTCGCTCGATTCGTGATGCTCCAGGCCGAAGCTGGCGACGTGGTCGCTCAGCGTATATAAAAAATGATAGCTGCGATAGTGGCGTGAGCCGAACAGCGCCCCGGTTTCGCTCACCAGGTTTTTATAATCTTCGATCAGCGCCGGCGACATGTCGATGGCGCGGTCGCTGTCGCCGGCCAGATGCAGGTAATGCGCGATGTTGCCGTCGCGGCCCAGTTCGATGGTGCGGTAATGCTTGCCCGTCGACACCGGAGAATCGATCAGCGTATTAAGCGGCGCGGGTTGAAATTCGATTTCGTTCGCGGATTCGCGTTCGATGGGCAGCGCGGTCCCATAGCGCCAGGATTCGGGAACTTTCAAATTCGCCTGAAACGTGAGCTGATTCGCCGGCTTGCCCTGCGGATATAAAACGAACTGATTCCAGTTGAGCACCGCGAGCTCCGTGGTGGCCGAGGCCCCGGAAGAAAATCCGGCAGTGTCGGGCGGTGAAATCTGATCGAAAGCAACTTCAATCGAGCTGGCGCCGGAAGGAACCGTGATGTGGAACGCATACATATTGGTGGAATCGCGGATCCACTCGACCGTTTGCCCGTTGGCTGTGATTTTCAGTCCCACCATGTCGATCACGGGACCGGTCGGGCCGTGCTCGCCGGGAATCCATTCGGGATAGAGGAGCGTCATCGGACCGGGTTGAACCGGAATCGTCAGATGGACGTGGAAAATCCTCTGCGGCGCGCCGCTGGCGTCGAGATTCAGGCGGATGGCGTCCTGCGCAAAAGAAATGCAGGCCACAAGAATGAACAGAAATGTTTTTTTCATCGAATTTGCAGTTCCCGGTAATAAAAAATCAGATCGGTCGGCGGAGGCGCCACGCCCAGCTGGCGCATCATCGCCATCACCTGCCCGCGATGCAGCGTGGCGTGATTCACCAGATGCAGAACGATCTGCCACAGCGCCGACTGATGCGCGTGGCCCTTCATGTCCTTATAAGAGATGACGCGCTCGAGATCGGCCGCCGCCGGCGAATCGGACCATTCTTCCCAGCCGCGCTGGATTTGCGGCCACGCGACTTCAATTGAGCCATCCGGTTCATCCATCGGCTGTCCGAGTACGCGATAAAGCCAAACGCGGTCGGCCCAATGAATGTGATTCAACGTCTCGAGCACGCCTTTGTGGGAAACCTTCAGATCGCGCTCGATCTGCTCGGCCGGAAGTTGCAGCGCAGCGTCGAGCAGGCGCCGCGAGGCCCATCCGGAATAACGAAGGTGAGTGCGGGCATCTTGTGTCGTCATTTTTTTATCGCGTATATACGCCCAGTATACCGGCGACCCGTGGCGTAAGCCGCCAGGCTTGCGCTGCTGACGGAAGCGAGCGCTTGCTTCCGCGCGCGGCTCGGCAAGAGGCTGATCTCGCGGAATCGCTGAAACGGCGCCGCGCGCGCCAGCAAGCGGTTTTGCGGATTCATCAAACCGACCGACACCGGCGCAGCTTTACCGCCAGCGGAAGCCGCGTCCGTAAGGACGGCGCCATATTTTCATTTTTTCAGCCGTCGCCTAAAGTTTGCCCTGCCGCAGCGCCGCGACCGCCAACACCACCCACGCGGCGATGAAGCACAATCCGCCGAACGGAGTCACCGCGCCCAGCGCGCGAACGCCGGTGATCGCCAGCACATACAGGCTTCCGGAAAACAGAATGATCCCGGCGAACAGCAGCCAGGAAACCCACGCTGTCGCCGTTTGACGCGGCAGCGTGGAAACGATCAGCAATCCCAGCGCGTGAAAGAAGTGATACATCACCGCGCGTTCATAGATGGTCATCGAATAATCATCCAGCTTGCCGCGCAGCCCGTGCGCGCCAAACGCCCCGATCATCACCGCCAGAGCCAGCAGGATCGCCGCAACGCTCGTCCAGTTCATTCCATTTGTATAGTACCTGAATGGCGGCATCTTCTAACCGCATCCTACGCCGCGACCCATTTCAGCAGCGCATAAACCACCGGCACGCTGAACAGGCTCGAATCGATGCGGTCCAGCCAACCGCCGTGCCCCGGAAGCGTGGTTCCGCTGTCCTTCACTCCCGCCCCGCGTTTCATCGCCGATTCGCACAGATCGCCGATCTGGCCGGCGATATTTCCCGCCGCCGCGAACCCGATCACCTGCGCCAGCGGCGCGGAGGGAATCAAATAATGCGCATACGCCACGCCGGCGACGATGCCGCCGGCCACCGATCCGACCGCGCCTTCCCACGTTTTCGCCGGACTCACTCGCGGCGCCAGCGCATGGCGCCCGAACGCTTTCCCCACGTACAGCGCCGCCGTGTCCCCGGCCCAACTGAGCAGCAGCGCGAACATCAGCCAGTTCGCATCGATGGCGCGCAGATAGATCGCGCAGCGCCACGCGCCGAAAATGTAAACGACGCCCAGCGTGAACGCCGCGGCCGCCGGCAGGGATTCCGCCAGATCCCGCACGCGCAGCGCCACCAACATTCCCAGACACGCGATCAGCACCACCACGATCTGCGGCTGCGGCGCCAGCAGCAGCGCCAGACCCGCGATCATCCCCGGCCAGCCCGGCTCGGGTATGCCGTTTTCCTTTGCAATCCGGCTGAATTCGTGAAACGCGATCAGACCGACGGCCGCCAGCACCACGAGAAACGCCCACTGCGGCGCATACAGCACCACCCACACGATCAGCGGAATCAGCGCCAGCGCGGTGAGGATGCGCTTCATCGAGCAAGAACGGCAGCTTCCACCGGCGCTTCATCGGAACTGGCCGGCACCCCGCCGAAACGGCGCTGCCGCTTCTGAAAATCGAGAATCGCGCGCAGCAGCTCGGCGCGGGTGAAATCCGGCCACAGCGTTTCGGTGACGTACAGCTCGGCGTAGGCGATCTGCCACAACAGAAAATTCGACACGCGCATCTCGCCGGAAGTGCGGATCAAAAGATCGGGATCGGGCATGCCGGCGGTGTAAAGACGCGCGGAAATCGCCGCTTCATCGATCTCGCCCGGCGCGTCTTTGATCAGCGCTTTCACCGCGTCCACAATTTCGGCGCGTCCGCCATAATTAATCGCCAGATTCAACCGCATCCCGCGATTCCCCGCCGTCGATTCGATGACCGCATCCAGTTCGCGGCGAACGTGCGCGGGAAGCTCGTTCAGGCGGCCGATGGCGGTGAAACGAATGTCGTGCCGCTGCATTTCTTCGAGCTCGGCGCGAAGATAGATGCGCAACAGCGTCCACAGCGTCGCAATTTCCGAGCGCGGACGTTTCCAGTTTTCAACCGAAAACGCGTACAGCGTCAGCGCGCGCAGCCCCAGCCGCGCACCGGTTTCGACCGTACTTCGCACCGGCCCGATCCCAGCCTTATGCCCGGCCACGCGAGGCATCCCGCGCCGCCGCGCCCACCGTCCGTTTCCGTCCATGATGACGGCGATATGCGCCGGCAGACGCGCCGCATCGATGGCCCGCGCCAGAGCGGCATCCGCTTCGGCACGCGGTCCCTCCGCGGCAAGCGCATCGAGTAACGCCTTCATCGTTTATTGTCCATGGTAACAGTAACCCCAGACGGGGTGAGCACGTTATGATAAGAGCACGGGTTTTCTAACCTTTTGATTTTCCGCGTCCTACTCGTGGTGTCCGCCTGCGCCTGCGCGCAGCCGCCGTCTGACAGCGCTATACCCGCTCCCGTGCTTCCGGTTTCCACTCCTCAGATCGATCCCAACGCCTCGTCCAGTCCGCCGCCAGTCGACTGGTCCGCGCGCATGAAGATGTATTTAAAGAAGTTAGTCAGCCGCGACGCCTTTTATGAAACCGTGCCCGAGGCTCTGTTCGACCACGTGCGCGATTTTCCGCACGAATGGGGCCACGGCGGCGTGGCCTTCGCCGACCGGCTGGGATCAGAATACGGGCAATTTTTCTTCAATCAGACCATTCAGCTCGCAGCCTCGGCGATTCATAAAGAGGACCCGCGCTATCAGCGGCTCGGACACGGCAACGCGTTCCGGCGTGCGGCTCACGCTTTCAAAGGCGCGGTGGTCGCCTCCAACATGAACGGTGGCGAGACCATCGCGCTGGGCCAGATCGCCGGCATTTACGGCTCCTGGGCGATCGCCACGCAATGGTGGGAGCCGCGGTCGGAGCAGGCCTTCAGCCGCGTGATGCTGTGGGGCAGCGTCGGCATGGGCGTGAAAGTCGGCGCCAACGTTCTCCACGAATTCTGGCCCGACACGCGGAGCAAACTTTTCAAACATTAGCCGTGGGGCGCGACAGTAAGACGCGTACAACGCAAGTCTGACGGCTTACGCACCACAGGGAGCAGCCGGGCTGTTTCGAGCAGCCTCAGGATCGAGGTCCGGATTGTGGTCTAATGTCAATCAGAAATGGCGCCGCGCTGCTTCTTGTGCCTTTGGCTGGCGGCTGGCTGTTCGCTGGCGTATCAGCTTCCGCCGGTGTACCGCTCCGGCGACGGTGTGCAGCCCGCGAAAGTGATTCACCGCGTGCGCCCGCGCTACACCCCCCAGGCGCAGCGCGAAATGATCCAAGGCATCGCCGTGCTCGAAGTGGTGGTCGACGAAGACGGCGAGCCGGCCCGCATTTCGGTGCTGAGCCCGCTGGGATTCGGCCTCGATGAGCGCGCGATTCAAGCCGTTTCGCGCTGGAAATTCGCGCCCGGAAGCAAAGACGGCAAACCCGTGCCCACCGCCCTCACCGTCGAAGTGAACTTCCGCCTGTTCCATCATCGCTTCGATCCCACCAACGAAGAACGCCGCACCGCGTTCAATTTGGCCGTCGATGAAATTCAGCGCAACATGCGCAGCGGGCAGACGCTTGAGACCATCCGCAACCTGGCCCAGCAGAAATATCCGCCGGCGATGTACCTGTACGCCAAAATGCTCGAAGCCGGCGACGGTTTTCCGCGCGACCGCGAACAGGCCTTCCATCTGATCCGCGAAGCGGCCAATCGCGATTATCCCGGCGCGATGTACGAGGTCGGCCGCATGATGATGGACGGCCGGCGCCTCCCAAAAGATCCGGACCGCGGGCTAGAACTGGTGCGCAATGCCGCCGTGCTGCACAATCGCCGCGCGCAGTTCTTTCTCGGCGTCGCGTACCTGAGCGGCGATCGCGTTCCTCAGGACCTGGACCGCGCGACCGAGTATTTCCACATGTGCGCGGTGGAGGGTGAAACTCCCTGCCAGGTGCAGCTTGCGAAACTCCTCCTGGTTCGCGGCGACGAGAGCGATCGCGTGCGGGCCATCGCCTGGCTGGAGCTGTCGTCGGAGCGCGGCAATCCCGAAGCGGAGCTGATTCTCGACCAGCATCGCAGCTCGCTGACCGCCAAGGAAGTTTCCTGGGTTCGCAAACTGAAGCCGCAGTTAACCCAATATTAGGCGACCCAATATTAGGCGGCGCGAGCCGCCATGCTGGCGCTTTTTCGCGGCTCGATTCCGCACCGCTGGCAGCGCCAGCCTCGCGGCTTACGCCACTTGACCCTTCTGGAACAAATCTCCGCGCCGCGCGTATTCCTATTTCAGACTGCTAGGATTGAATGCGAAGCACCATGCCACCTGTAATCGAACTGGACGGCCTGGGCGTCCGGTTCGGGGATCGCGAGATCCTGCGCGACCTGCGCGGCTCTGTTTCCGGACGCGCCATCGGCTTGCTCGGGCCCAACGGCGCCGGCAAATCAACCCTGATCCAGACCCTGCTCGGTTTTTTTCCGCCGTCGGCCGGATCGGCCCGAATTTACGGCCACGAGATTCGCAGCGGCCGGCGCCACATCCGCACCCTGACCGGATACATGCCCGAAAACGAATCGTTCATCGCCAACATGACCGCGGTTTCCTTCATCCGCATGATGGGCGAGCTGTCCGGTCTTCCACCCGACGCCGCCTTGGAACGAGCCCACGAAGTTTTGTTTTATGTCGGTCTGGGGGAAGCGCGCTACCGCCTGCTCGGCGCCTATTCGCTGGGCATGAAGCAACTGGCGAAGCTGGCGCAGTCGATCGTGCACGGCCCGCGCCTGCTGATCCTCGATGAGCCGACCAACGGCCTCGATCCGCCGGCCCGCCAGCGTATGATCCGCCTGATTCGTGAAATGAAAGAAACCGGCGAAATGCATCTGCTGTTGTGCTCGCACCTGCTGCGCGATGTCGAGGAAACCTGCGACGAAGTCCTGATCCTCAAGCAGGGCCGCATCGTCCATTGCGCTAATCTCGACGAAGAGCGGCGCGCCAATAAACGCTTCGTCGAACTGGAAACCTTCGGCAACGACGCCGGATTCCCGGAAGCGCTGGCCGCGCTCGGCTGCGAATGCCTGGCCGCCGCGGGACGCATGAAACTGACCCTGCCCGACGGCTTCGAAATGCGCGAAATTTACCGCCTGGCGGCCGAGCGCGATCTGCAGCTCCGCCGCCTCAACTACCGCCGCGACTCGCTCGAAGACATTTTTCTCAAAGCGATGGAAGCTTGAAATGGCCGTCTACAAACGCACCTACAAAGGTTATTCCGGCCCCTGCACCGCAACCTGGTCGCGCTTCCTGATTCTGCCGCGCTACAGCTTCAGCCGGTTGTTTCAATCGAAATTCCTGATTCTGTTTCTGATGGCCTGCTTTTTCTTCCCGGTGGGCTGCGCGCTGTTTATATATGTCTCGCATAATTTGTCTTTTCTGCGGACGTTTAACATCCGCGCCGAAAATTTCATCGCCATTAACGGAAAATTCTTTTATGTTTATTGCACCGTACAGGCCGCCTTCGCCTACTTGCTCACCGCGCTGGTCGGCCCCGGCCTGGTATCACCCGACCTCGTCAATAACGCTTTGCCGCTCTATTTCTCCCGCCCGTTTTCGCGCGCCGAATATGTGCTGGGAAAAATGGCCGGCCTCGTCTACCTGCTGTCGCTGATCACCTGGCTTCCGGGCCTGGTTCTTTTCGCCATTCAAGCGAGCCTTGCCGGATGGAGCTGGGCGCGCCAGAATTTCTGGATCGCCGAAGCCATCGTGCTCGGCTCGCTGCTCTGGATCACCGTGCTGAGCCTGGTCGCCATGGCGATGTCGGCGTGGATCAAGTGGCGGATCGCCGCCGGCGCGCTGATCCTGGGAGTGATTTTCGTCGGCGCCGGATTCGGTGCGGCCGTCAACGCGGTGATGCGCACCAATCTGGGCAGCATGCTCGATCTGGCGCAGGATAATTCGGCGATCTGGGCGCGTCTTTTTCGTCTGACCGATGCCGACCTGCGGATCGACGCCGTAGACGCGGCGAACGCAATGGCGATCGCGAGCCTGATCTGCCTGTGGCTGCTCTTCAAGAAGGTTCGAGCCTTTGAGGTCATAAAGTGACCAGCCAGATGACGCCGCCGCCCATCGAGCAAAGCCTGATTCTGTTCGAAGACGTTTCGCGATTTTACGGCGAAGTGCTCGGCGTCAATCGCGTGACGCTTTCCATCCCGCCCGGCATCACCAGCCTGGTGGGCCCCAACGGTTCCGGAAAAACCACGCTGATGAACCTGATGACCGGACTGATCCGGCCCACGCGCGGCTCGATTCGCATCCGCGGCGTCGCACCCAGCGACCCGGAGAAATTATTTCATTTTGTCGGATATTCGACGCAATTCGATTCTTTTCCCAAAGGATTAACCGGATTCCAGTTTGTCTATTCCTTTCTCCGGCTGTTCGGATGGGACCACGCCGAATGCCAGGACCGCGCCTCCCAAGCGATCGCGCGCGTAGGCTTGAAGAATGCCGCGCAGCGCAAAATCGAGGGTTACAGCAAGGGAATGCGGCAACGAATCAAGCTGGCGCAGGCGCTGGCGCACGATCCCCAGGTGCTGGTGCTCGATGAGCCGCTGAACGGTCTCGATCCGCTGGTGCGCGCCGAGACCATCGCGTTGTTTCGCGAACTCGCCGCCCAAGGCCGCCACGTGCTCGTGTCCAGCCATATTCTCCATGAAGTCGACATGATTTCCGATCAAGTGATTCTGTTGAGCAACGGCTATGTGGTCGCCGAAGGAAAAATTCAGGGCGTGCGCAGCGAGATTCGCGACCATCCGATGCAGGTGCTGATCCGCTGCAACCGGCCTTCCGCGCTGGCCGCGCGCGTGTTCGAGCTCGATACCGTGGTCGAAGCGCGCCTGCACGCCGACGGCGGAGGATTGCTGGTCAAAACGCGCGACGCCGATCGCTTTTACCGCCTGCTGAATCACATCGCGCTCGACGGCATCGACATCGAAAGCGTCGCGCCCGCCGACGACAACGTCAATTCCGTGTACGAATACCTGATCGGCGGCGAGGAGCCTGGCAGATGATGGCGCGATACTGGGCGCAAATCCGCGCGGTGATCCGGCTGGAGATGAAAAAAACATTTCTCGCCCGCCGCGGTTTTTGGGTGTACGTGCTGGCGTTCGCGCCGGCGCTGATGTTCGCCGCGCACGACCTGAGCATGCTGCGCTCGCGCGAGGAACGGAGCGCCATCGCCGCCGCGCACCCGGTTCCGGAGCAGGCGCTGCGCTCCATTCAGCCGGGCATGACGCGCGAGGAAGTGATCGCCCAACTGGGCGAGCCGAACGTCGACGACCGCTCCGTGCGTTTCCGCCGCACCCGCCGCGAATTTCTCACCTACACCGACGGCCGCAGCCGCTACCTGTTCGGCTTCGCGGACGGTCAACTGGAAAGCGTCTCCATCCGCGAAGAAGAAACGCTTCCGCAGGATAGTTTGATTTTCGCCACCGTTTTTCAATTTTTCTTTCTAAGGCTGGCGATTTTCTTCGGCTGCGTCGGAATTTTCACCAATTTATTCCGCGGCGAAATGATCGATAAAAGCCTGCATTATTATTTGCTGGCTCCCCTCCGCCGCGAAGCGCTGCTGATCGGCAAATATCTCGCCGGCTTGCTGGCCACGGTGGTCATTTTCACCACCAGCGCCGCGCTCCAGCTCTGGCTTTTGCTGGCTCCTTATGGCTCCTCGAGCGTCTCGCAATTTCTCCAAACCGGCGGATGGCGCCAAATCGCCGGCTATCTCGGCGTGACCGCTCTGGCGTGTCTGGGCTACGGCAGCGTCTTTCTCGCGTCGGGTCTTTTCTTCCGCAATCCGCTGATCCCGGCCGGAGCCGTGCTGCTGTGGGAAAGCGCGAACCTGTTTCTTCCCGCCGCGCTCAAGCGGATCAGCGTGATTTTTTATCTGCAATCGTTGTGCCCGGTGGTCGCTCCGCCGGATCGCCAGATCAATCCGCTTCTGGCGCTGCTGATCTCCTCGGCCGAACCAGCGCCGGCCGCGCTGGCGATTGCAGGGTTATTCGCCCTCACCGCGATCGTCCTGGTGCTGGCCGCGCGCAAGGCCCGGACGCTTGAAATCAGCTACGGCGCCGATTGACCGCGATCACGCAACCCCCGCCAGCCATGGCGTGGCTTCCTGAATTTCCTTGCGGAAATTCGCGTATGCCGGTCCTTCGCGGTCGCGGCTCAGAGGCAGGCGAGATTCAATAGGTCCGCGTTCCTGGCCGCGGCTTTCCAGACGACCGATGACTAAAGCCCCGCCTGTGATGGCGGGTCGAGTCGCGTTTTTTGGGAACGGCTAAGATGGGCGTGTGCTGATCCGCGTATTGACGCCGGCGGACGCCATTTCTTTTTCCAAGCTGCGCCGCGAACGGCTGGAACAGGCCCCGCGAGCCTTCGCCGAATCGCTCGCCGAGCATGACGCGCTGCCGCTCTCAAAAATCGCCGAGCGGTTGGCCAAATCCACCGATAATTTCGTTCTCGGCGCATTTACGCCCAAGGCCGAACTGATCGGGATGGCCGGCTTTGCGCGCAACCCGCGCCTCAAAAGCCGGCACAAGGGAACGATCTGGGGCGTCTACGTCCGGCCGCGCTGGCGAGGCTCCGGCGTAGGCCGCGCGTTACTTTCCGAGCTAATCAAACATGCCCGAGCCATCGTGGGACTCGAACAGATTCATCTAACCGTTTCCACCAGCCAGACCGCGGCCCGGCAATTATACGAGTCTCTCGGCTTCGAGGTTTTCGGTCAGGAGCGTCATGCGTTAAAAGTCGAGGGTGAATACGTCGACGAAAATCATATGGTGCTATGGTTCAATACTTCTTGATTTTCCCGAGGGCCTGACTCTCCGGTCCAAACAATTTTGTGGAATTTCGATACTTTGTACTTGCGGCGGGACAGCCCGCGCACTACAATCGGGCAAGCGCTGAAGTCCCGAGGCGCTAAGTCCCGAGACCTTTTAACGTTACGTGATGCCCAACGCCCAGGTTCTTCCCAAATCTCCCACCGGTATTGCCGGACTCGACGAGATTACTTTCGGCGGTTTGCCGGCCGGGCGGCCGACGTTGGTTTGCGGCGGGGCCGGCTGCGGCAAGACTCTTTTCGGGATCGAGTTCCTGGTCCACGGAGCCTTGGAATTTAACGAGCCGGGGGTTTGCATCAGTTTCGAGGAAACCGCGCGCGACCTGGCCGTGAATGTCGCCTCGCTCGGTTTCGATCTCGAAAAATTGCAGAAATCGAAAAAGCTCGTCATCGACCATATTTATATTGACCGCAGCGAGATTGCCGAAACGGGCGAGTACGATCTGGAGGGTCTGTTCATCCGGCTGGCCTCGGCCATCGACGCGATCGGAGCGAAACGCGTATTGCTGGACACGCCGGAGGCGCTGTTCGGCGGTCTTTCCAACGCCGGGGTGCTGCGCTCCGAGTTCCGGCGCCTGTTTGCCTGGCTCAAAAACAAGGGCGTAACGGCGGTGATTACCGGCGAACGCGGGGAGCGCACGCTGACCCGGCACGGCCTGGAAGAATACGTCTCGGATTGCGTGATCCTGCTGGATCACCGGGTGCAGAACGACGCGGTTACGCGGCGGCTGCGTGTGCTGAAGTATCGCGGCTCGACGCACGGCACCAGCGAATACCCGTTCTTGATCGACGAAAAGGGCATTTCCGTTCTGCCGGTGACCTCGCTGGCGTTGTCGCACGTGGCTCCGCTCGAGCGAATTTCCAGCGGCATCGCCGAACTGGACCAAATGTTCGGCGGCCAGGGCTATTACCGCGGCAGCAGCATTCTGGTGACGGGAACGGCTGGGACCGGCAAGACCAGCGTAGGCTCGCAGTTCCTCGATGCCGCCTGCCGGCGCGGCGAACGCGCGATTTTCTTCGCGTTTGAGGAATCGCCGGGACAGATCGTTCGCAATATGCGGTCGATCGGCATCGATCTGGGACGCTGGGTGAAAAAAGGGCTGCTGCACATCGAATCGGCGCGGCCCAGCGCCTTCGGGCTGGAGATGCACCTGGTGCGGATGCATCACCTGCTGGCGGAGCACGATCCGCAGGTGGTTGTGCTGGACCCCATTTCCGCGCTGGCGCCGGGTGGATCGCAACACGATATTTCGTCGCTGGTGCTGCGCACCGTCGATTTTCTGAAAAGCCGCGGCGCGACCGGGCTGTTCACCCATCTGAGCGATCTCGATGATCTGCAATCGACCTCGTTGAGTATTTCTTCGCTGGTCGATACCTGGATTCTGCTGCGCAACGTGGAAGTGAACGGCGAGCGTAACCGCGTGCTGTATGTTTTAAAATCGCGCGGCATGGCGCACTCCAACCAGATCCGCGAATTCCTGTTGACGGACCGCGGCGTGAAGCTGCGCGACGTTTATGTGGGACCTGGCGGGGTGCTGACCGGCTCGGCTCGCCTGGCGCGGGAAGCCGAGGTTCAGCGCGACGAAAGCGCGCGGCAGCGCGCGGCGAAACAGCGGGAGCTGGCCGCGCGGTCGTCCCTCCAGTCGCTCGACGCCAAGATTGCGGCGCTTCAGGCGGAACGGGAAAGCTGCCATGCAGAGCTGGCGCAGACCGCCGAGGACGATGCCGCGCTGCAAGAGATCACGCGGAACGACCGCGCCCAGATGCAGCGCAGCCGCGGAGTTGTGGTTGACGTGAAGGAGCAGAGGCCTAACGGCCGGAAATTATGAAGGCACCCAGAGTGTCCAAAACCAAACCAGCGCCGCACCGGACGGCGCCAAGAAAATACGATTTACGCCTTTATGTGGCAGGGCAAACTCCGCGCTCCTTGCAGGCGCTGAGCAATTTGAAGCGTATCTGCGAGGAGCACCTGGCCGGGAATTATCGCGTGGAGATTATCGATCTGCTGGAGAAGCCGCAACTTGCCGCCGGCGATCAGATCCTGGCGATTCCGACGCTGGTGCGCGCCATCCCCAGGCCGGCGCGAAAAATCATCGGCGATCTGTCCAACACGGAACGGGTGCTGGTGGGTCTGGATGTTCGTCCAGCGCAGAGGACCCAATGAACACCCCCTGCTGAAAGGGAATCTTGCCTCATCGCCACAAACCGCCGCCGGAAGCAGCGCGCCAGATCGCCCCGCACGTGCTGCGGCTGTACGTGGCCGGTTCGGGCGTGCGATCGCTCCAGGCGGTGCGCAATCTGACACAATTGTGCGAAAGGGAACTTTCCGGCCGCTATCTGCTGGAAGTGGTCGATATCTACCAGGAGCCGCGGCGCGCGATTCAGGACCAGATCGTGGCTATTCCAACGCTGATCAAACAGGCTCCCGGAGCCGAACGCCGCTTGATCGGCGATCTTTCCGAAACTGCCGCCGTGCGGCAAGGTCTAGAGATATGAGGCGAGCTCCAGGAGGAGCGAAAAAGGCAAAATCCGTCGATGCCGGTCAGGGCGTGCCCATGAGAACCTCTGTAAAAACTGCGCGGTTGAACCCCGGCAAAACTGCCGGGGCTTTCCAGGCGATGGCGGAGTTAAAATGCCGATTTAATGGCTGGGCTCAGCGGTGCTGTGAGGTAGCAACAACTTAGGAGATTTATTTGACCGACACCCCGCCCATTTCTTCGCTGTCACCCGCGCCGGAGCGCGAACTCGACGTGGAAGAACTGCGCGCGCGGCTGGCGCAAGCCGAGGAGACGATTCGCGCGATTCGCTGCGGCGAAATCGACGCGCTGGTGGTAACCGGGACGCGCGGTCCCCAGGTATACACACTCCAAAGCGCCGATCATCCTTATCGGGTTTTAGTGGAGCAGATGCATGAAGGCACCGTGACGCTGGACCCGTCGGGATTGATCCTTTATTCCAACCGCCAGTTCGCGGCCATGGTGCAGTCGCCCCTTGAAACCGTTACGGGAACCAGTTTTGGGCGCTTCCTGGGACCCGTAAGCGCCGACGAATTCGCCGAGCTGATCGCAGCCGCGAATCGCGGCCACGCGTCCGGCGAACTGGTGCTGCGCGACGCTACGGGCGCGACCATTCCGGTACACCTTTCGTTGACTCCGCTGAATCTTCCGGCATCCGATTTTCCGGCCATCTGCGTCGTCGTCAGCGACCTGCGGGAGCGGCAGCGCAACGAAGCGCTGGCCAAAGAAGAGCTGCTCTCGCGCTCGATTCTGGAACAGGCCGGCGAGGCGATCGTCGTGATCGATCCGCAGGGCGTGATCGTGCGGCGCAGCAATTCGGCCAAGACCCTGTCCAGCCGCATGGCGCTGCTGCTGGCGCATTTCGACCGCGCCTTTCCCCTGGAAATCGGCGGGGCGGCGTGGCGCGCCAACGACGTTCTGGAGGCGGCCAGAAGCGGCCGCACGATTCGCGGCCTGGAGGCGTCGATGGCCGCCGCCGATGGCCGGCGGCTGTCGCTTCTGGTGAGCGCCAGCCCGCTGTGGGCCGGTTTGATGGGCGAAGCGAGGGGCGATTCGAAAGAACTGCTGGGTTGCGTGATCACGCTGATCGATATCACCGAGCGCAAGGACGCCGAAATGGTGCTGGCGCGGCAGGCCGAGGAGCTGGCGCGCTCCAACACCGATCTGCGCCAGTTCGCCTATTCGGTCAGCCACGATCTGCGCGAACCGGTGCGCCAGCTGGCGGTGTTCAGCGAACTGTTGCAAAAAAAATTCCAGCAGGAGCTGGGCGGCGAGGGCGCGTATCTGATCCAGCACGCGGTGAATTCGGCGCATCGCGTGGAGAAATTGTTGCAGGACCTGCTCGCGTATGTGCAGGCAGCCGACCCTCCGCGCCAGCCGCTGAGGACCATCGACACCAACGCGGTGGTGCACAAGGCGCTGGCGGTGTTTGAAACCCGCATCCGGGAAAGCGGCGCGCGCGTCGAGTGCGAAACGTTGCCCGCGCTGGCGGTTCATGAAGGGCACCTGGCGCAGTTGATCCAGAACCTGCTGAGCAACGCGCTCAAATATCGCGGCGAGGCGGCCCCGTTCATTCGAATTCGCGGCGAAAACGGCGCGCCGATGAGCACGCTGAGCGTCGAAGACAACGGCATCGGAATTCGCAAGGAGTATCAGCAGCAGATTTTCGGCTTGTTCCGGCGGCTGCACGGCGGGGAAAAATATTCGGGCAGCGGCGTCGGCCTGGCGATCTGCCAGAAGATCGTGCAGCGCTACGGCGGCCGTATCTGGGTGGAATCGGAGCCGGGCCGCGGAGCGAAATTTCTGCTCACCTTGCCCAGCCGTCCGAGATAGCCGCGCATCCGACGAGTGCCTTTTAGAGTCTGAGTGGTCTAATCGCTTGATGATTTCGGGAAGCGCCGGCAGTCGGCGGTTTCGAGACCACCCGCCTGACGCCCGGCGAAATTCGAGATATGCTTACTGAAAGCGAAGTGTAAGCGGACTTTAATCCAGGCGTGATTGGAGGAGATTCATGGTTCGCCGGGCTTTCTGGCCTGTCTTGAGCGCCGCGATCGTGCTGCTGGCCCTCCAGCACCCCTCCGCCGCGCAGAAAACTCCCGTCAGCGAAAAAGACGTTCTGCCGATTCTCCAGCGCTGCTTCCAGTGCCACGGCCCGGCGTTGCAAATGTCCGGACTGGACCTGCACACGCGCGAAGGAATGCTCAAAGGCGGCGCCAACGGTCCGGCGATCGTCGCCGGTAAGTCCGCGTCCAGTCTGCTGATCAAGCGCGTCACCGGCGAAATTACGCCGATGATGCCGATGGCTCCGGTCCCCAAGCTCGACGAAAAAGAGATCGCCACACTCAAGGATTGGATCGATCAGGGCGCGAAATGGGACGCCAACGCCGCGCCCGCGCCGTCGGCCACGGCAGCTTCATCCGGGTACAAAGAAAAACAGTTCACGGCGCAAGACAGGAGCTGGTGGGCGTTCCAGAAGCCGGTGCGGGATCCCGCGCCGAAAGTCGCCGAGGAGCGCTGGAATCGCAACCCGATCGACGCTTTCGTGCGCGACATGATGGATAAAAAAGGTCTGTCGCCCGCGCCGGAAGCGGATCGAAGAACGCTGATTCGCCGCGCGTATCTTGACTTGCTCGGCCTGCTTCCGCCGGTGAAAGAAGTGGAAGCGTTCGTGAACGATCCGGAGCCGGACGCCTACGACAAACTGATCGACCGGCTGCTCGCTTCGCCCCATTACGGCGAGCGCTGGGGACGTTTCTGGCTGGACGTGGTCCGCTACGCCGACAGCTCCGGTTTCGAGTTCGACATGAACGTCGATAACGCCTGGCGCTATCGCGATTACGTGATCAGAGCGTTCAACGAAGACAAGCCGTACAACCGGTTCATTATTGAGCAGCTGGCCGGCGATGAAGTCGACCACCCCACTTACGACAGCCTGATCGCCACCACGTATTACCGCATCGGCCCGCGCGTGCGCTTCCGCGAAAAGAATTATCCCTCCTATCGTTACGACTATATGGACGACATGATCCGCACCACGTATCAGGGCTTCATGGGTCTGTCGGTGAATTGCGCCCGCTGCCACGATCACAAATTCGATCCGATCACCCGCATGGATTACTACCGCTCGGTCGCTGATTTCTGGGGCTATGTCGATTACGACTGGCCACTGGCGCCGCCCGACAAAGTCGCGGAACAGGAACGGTTGAAAAAAGAAGCCGAGCGCGAAATCACTCCGTTGCAACAGGAGATTGCGCGCATCGAAGCGCCGTATCGCGAAGCGCAGCGTCAGCGGCAGATTCAGGATGCGCTGAAAAAGTTCCCGCCGGATATTCAGGAGGCGATCAAGACTCCGGAAGACCAGCGCACGCCGGGGCAGAAGTTATTGGTCGCGCAGGTGCTGATCAGCCCGGCCGATGCGAATCCCGATCAGATCCAGGCGGACCTGGACGCGATCAGCAAGTCGAAGCGGCTGGCCAAGGCCAACATGGTTTTCGGCGTCGCGGCGACGGTGAAGAGCGGATTGAAGCTCAGCCCGGAGGATGAAGCCCAACGCGCGGCCTTGCAGGCGAAAATCGATGCCATCATGGATCGCCTGCCCGATCCGCTGCCGGTGGCCGATGGCATTCGCGACGGCGATTATCGCCTCTCACCCGACGGTCTGGGCGATTCGCACATCCCCGGCACCGGCCGTCCCACCTACGACGTGAAGTGCTGCTTCATTCCGGAGCCGGGCGAAAAATACGCGGTGCCGCCGGTTTATTTCGCCGCCGCGGGCGACGACATCAAGTTCAACGAAAGCACGTTCCAGGTCCAGCCGGGATTTTTGAAGATTCTCGACACCGGAAAACCGTTCACGCCCGATCCGCCGAAACGGCCGGGATACCAATCGAGCGGCCGGCGCCGCGAACTGGCCGAATTGATCGCGTCGCCCGACAATCCGCTGACCGCGCGCGTGATGGTGAATCGCATCTGGGGATGGCATTTCGGAACCGGAATCGTCGGCACGCCGGGAAATTTCGGAAAAATGGGCATGCTGCCGTCAAATCCGGAACTGCTCGACTGGCTGGCCACGGAATTTATTCGCGACGGCTGGAGCGTCAAACAGATCCAGAAGCTGATCATGACGTCGGAAACGTACAAAATGGCCTCGGCTTTTTATCAGGCTGACGATTTGAAAAAAGATCCGACCGATATGTATCTATGGCGCTTCCCGGTTCGCCGTATGGAAGCGGAGATTCTGCGCGATACGATCCTTGACGCGAGCGGCGATCTGAATCTCACCGCCGGCGGACCGCCGTTCTTTCCGTCGATTCCCGCGTCGGTTCGCGCCGACCAGCCGCGCGGGACGTGGGACCTGACTAAGGAGGGTCCGGACACCTGGCGCCGCGGCGTCTACGCTTACGTCAAGCGCGGATTGAAATATCCGATGTTCGAGGTTTACGATCTGCCCGATCTGAACGTCACCTGCGAGCGCCGCGCGGTCAGCACCGTTCCGACGCAGGCGCTGACGATGCTCAATAACGAGTTCGTGCTGATCCAGGCGGATCATTTCGCCGAGCGTGTTTACAAGCAGGCGGGCAATGATGCAGCCGCGCAGGTGAAGGCTATCTATAAAATCGCGCTCAGCCGCGAGCCGAGCGCCAAAGAGATCTCGACCAACGTGGCGTTTTTAACCAAACAGCGCGATCAAGCGATCGCCGGCGGAGCGAATGCGCAAAGTGCATCGTTATCGGCGCTGACTGACCTGGCGCACGTCGCGCTGAATTTGAATGAATTTGTCTATATCCACTAAATGGTTCGCGCAATAAATCGTAAATTCGCTTGTGGGACAGGCTCCCAGCCTGCGGCGGGCCCTCAGCCCGTCTCGTCGGCTGAAGAACAGGCGGGCGGCGCGCCCGCAGCAGGCCGAGGGCCTACTCCACAAGCCGTGCACCGCAATAGCGCAGGAGAACTACAATGAGCGTCTTCGATAGCAGCAGCGATCACAATTGCAAGCGGGAATTCATCTCCCGGCGAAAATTCTGGATGGAAGCCGGCATGGGCATCGGCGGACTGGCGCTGCTCGATCTAATGGCGCAGGACCGCCTGCTCGCCGCCGACCCCACGCAAGCGCCCGCGGTCTGCGCCGCTGGACCGGCAACCGCCTCGCTGATGATGCCCAAGCCGCCGCATTTCAAGCCGCGCGCGAAATCGGTCATTTCCCTGTTCATGAGCGGCGGCGTCAGCCATCTCGACACCTTCCAGTACAAGCCCGCGCTGCACAAGTACAACCGCATGCCGCTCGAAGGCCACGGCGAAATCAAGGTGCGGCAGGGTTATCCCGGACCTCTGATGCAAAGCCCCTTCGAGTTCAAACAATACGGCCAATCGGGCGCGTGGGTCTCGGAAATTTTTCCGAACATGGCCACCATGGTGGACGACCTCGCTTTCATTCATTCCTGCCAGGGTCTGTCGAACGACCACGTCATATCGCATTACGAATGGAACACCGGCTCGATTCAGATGGGCTATCCGAGCGTCGGCGCGTGGGTCACCTACGGGCTCGGCAGTGAAAATCAGAGTCTGCCCGGATTTGTCGTGCTGCTCGATCAGAAGGGTGGTCCGTACGCCGGTCCGCCGAACTGGCAGGCGGGTTTTTTGCCGGCTGCGTACCAGGGCACGGTGTTTCGCTCTAAAGGCGATGCGATTCTCGATCTGCGCGCGCCGGGCACGTACATGTCGCCGGAACAGGAACGCGCGCGCCTGGATCAGCTTGCCGCGCTGAACCAGAATTTCGACGAACAATATCCCGGCATTTCGGAATTATCCGCGCGCATCTCGTCGTATGAACTGGCCTACCGCATGCAGGCCTGCGCGCCCGAAGCCGTCGATCTCGATAAAGAAAGCGAAGCGACCAAAAAGCTCTACGGCCTGGACGATCCGGTCACGGCGGGGTACGGCCGGCAATGTCTATTGGCGCGCCGCCTGATCGAACGCGGGGTGCGCTTCGTGCAGGTGATCAGCGGCGCTTACGTCAGCATCGAAGATACCTGGGACGCGCACGCCAATATCGTCAGCAATCACAGGCTGCACGCCAAGGAAGTCGACAAGCCGATCACCGCGCTGATCACCGATCTCAAAGCCCGCGGATTGCTCGATGAAACGGCGGTGTTGTGGCATAGCGAGTTCGGCCGCATGCCGATTTCGCAGCGCGGCCTGGGCCGCGATCATAATCCCGGCGCGATGACCGTATGGATGACCGGCGCGGGTATTCAAGGCGGGCAAAGCATCGGCGCCAGCGACGACGTCGGCTTCAAGAGCGCGGAGCGCCCGGTGACCAATCACGATCTGCACGCGACGCTGCTGTACCTGCTCGGCCTCGATCACAAGCGGCTGACGTATTATTTCAGCGGCCGCAACATGCGCCTCACCGACGTATCGGGCGAGCTGATCACCCAGATCGTCGGCCCCAACCCGGTGAAAGTGTAACGGTGGTTTGTGTGGCGTAAGCCGCCAGGCTTGCGCTCGAAGCCTGTCGGTTCGTCGGCCGCGAACAGCACAAGCCTGGCGGCTTATGCCACTGCTCTGTCCGGGAAAAGGGCAAAATACTACCGGATTCGGCAGTCTACGAAAAAGGTGAAAATGTTCTAGCAGGCCATCGGCCTGCCCCGCGAAACCGGACAGTACTTCGTCAGGTAGTATACCTAACATGTTTGAATCCCTGGCACAAGATCTCGCCTACGCGTTGCGCGCGATGCGGCGCACTCCTATAGTCAGCGCGGCGGCGATCGTCTCGCTCGCGCTGGGCATCGGCGCGAATACCGCGATTTTTTCTTTAATGGACGCACTGCTGTTACGCGCGCTGCCGGTGCGCTCGCCGCAGGAACTGGTGCAGATCGGATGGGACGCCCCAAAATGGCCCGACCGCTTCGTCGCCAGCACCTCCGGCCGCGTCGTCAGGATGTTCGGCCGCAACGTAAAGCTGCCGTTTTCCTTCGAAACCTATCAGCAGATTCGCGCGCGTTCCCGCACTCTCGCCGCGGTTGCGGGACGCATGGATTTATTCAGCGCCTCCGTCGTGATCGTGATGAACGGACGCGCCGATGCCGTACGCGGCAATCTCGTTTCTGGAAATTTTTTCGATACTCTCGGCGTTCGTGCCGAGGCCGGACGATTGTTCGCCGATTCCGACGATCGCGATGGCGCCAATCCCGTTGCCGTTCTGTCCTCTTCCTATTGGACTCGCGCGTTCGCGGCGGACCCGCGCGTCATCGGCTCAACCGCGCTCATCAACGGAACCAGTTACACCATCGTCGGCGTCACCGAGCCGCGTTTCACCGGCGTCGTGGTGGCCAATCCGCCGGATGTGTACGTTCCGCTGCACTGTCATCCGCTGATCACCGCGCGCGACCGGACCGAAAAAAATTACCTCAAAACTCCGTCGCTGTGGTGGGTGGAAATTATCGGCCGGCGAAAACCGGGCGTTTCCGAAGCCCAGGTGCGCGCGGAACTCGCGACGCTGTTCCGGGAAAGTTTGCAGCCGATCGGCAGCGAACCCGTGCAGCCGGTGGAATATCCGGTCCTGGTCGTGGGTTCGCCCGGCGACATTCAGAACGGCATCCGCGTGCAATTTTCCAGGCCCTTGGTGGTTCTGATGACCATCGCCGGATTCGTACTGCTGATCGCCTGCGCCAACGTGGCCAATCTTCTGCTGGCGCGCGCGGTGGCGCGGCAGAAAGAGATGGCCATGCGCCAGGCGCTGGGCGCCAGGCCGCGGCGCTTGTTCGGACAGGTGATCGTTGAAAGCCTTTTGTTGTCCGCCCTCGGCGGCGTTCTCGGCCTGGTCATCGCGAATGGGGCGACACGCGCGCTGATCAGTCTGGTTTCGGTCGACCTCGATGTGCGCCCGGACACACGCGTGCTGCTGTTTTCGTTGGCGCTGAGCGTCGCCGTCGGGATCCTTTTCGGCGCGGCGCCCGCGCTTCAATCCTCGCGCGCCGAGGTTCATTCGCTTCTCAAGGGATCTTCGAACGAACGCCGCCGCTTCGGGCTGGGCCGCGCGCTGATCATGATCCAGGTCGCCGCGTCGCTGGCGTTGCTCTCTGGCGCCGGGCTGTATGTTCGCACGCTGTGGAACCTGCGTCACGTGGCGCTCGGATTCAACGCCGAAAATCTGCTGACCTTCCGGCTCGCGGCCAAGAACGCAGGTTATGATGGCGATAAATTATTACGGCTGGTGGAGCGAATCTCTTCCGCAATCGAAGCGATGCCAGGCGTGCGCGGAGCAGCATATTCGCATACGCCGCTGCTCGGACAACTGCAAACCAGCGGGTTCTTTGAACTCGCCGGCCGAACGCCGGATAAATCGAAAAACGCGCTGATCCTGTTCGTTTCGCCGCGCTTTTTTGAGACCATGCAGATTCCTCTGGCCGCCGGCCGGACCATCCGCGAAAACGACGGCGCGAACACTCCTCGAGTGGCCGTCGCGAACGAAGCTTTGGTCCGCGAATATTTTAAGAATGCATCGCTCGTCGGGCAGCAGGTGACCTACTGGGCCGACAAGTACACGCGCCCGATGGAAGTCGTGGGCGTGGTGAAAGACGCGAAATATACCAGCGTCACCACTCCGATGAAGCCGGTTCTGTACCTGCCCTACGCGCAGAATCTGGATATGGTTTCGGGCGTGAATTTCGCGGTCCGCACCGCGGGCGATCCGCGCGCCGCCGCTTCGGCCGTTCGCGAAATTGTGCATCGTGTCGATCCCGCTATGCCGGTGTTCGACGTCTCGACCGAAACCGCGCTGCGCGACGACAATCTGCGCGATCAGCGCCTGCTCGCCGATCTGGCAGCGGCCTTCGCCGCGCTAGCCGTGTTTCTCGCCGCGGTCGGATTATACGGCGCGATTTCTTATTCGGTTTCGCGCCGCACCGCGGAGATCGGGATTCGCATGGCGCTCGGCGCGGATCGCGGACGCGTGGTGGCGCAGGTGTTGCGCGAAAGCTTTCTGCTGGTCGGCGGCGGAATGGCGATGGGCATCGCCTTGGCGATGGCGGCGGCGCGGCTGATTGCATCCCAGCTTTATGGACTTGCGCCGCGCGACCCGGCCACGCTGGCCGGCGCTGCCGTGGTGATCGTGGCGGTGACCATGGTCGCGAGTTTTGTTCCCGCGCGCCGCGCCTCGCGGATCGATCCGATGGCCGCACTGCGGCATGAGTAAGCCGCTCAGGCCGGTAAACAAAGTGGCGTAAGCCGCCAGGCTTGCGCTGCGCGCGAAATATCGTCGCTCAGCCGACCACTTCGAGAATCAACTCGCGCTCTTCCGGCGCCGTGCCGGAAATCCGGAACGCGTCCTCCACCAGTTGCGCCGCCTCTTCCACGTGCGCATCGCTGGTGTAATAAAGCCGGCACAACACGCCGCCCGCGTCCACCTTCTGGCCGATTTTCACTTCCAGAATCACGCCGACGGCCGGATCGATGCTGTCTTCTTTCATATCGCGTCCCGCGCCGATCATCGCCGACGCCTGCCCGATATATTCGGCGTCCACGGCGCTGACGTAGCCCGCGCGCGGCGAAGCAATTTCCCGCGCGCCCGTCGCGTTCGGCAGCAATTCGAAACGGTCGAGCACCTGCGGATTGCCGCCCTGCGCCGCGATCACTTCCTTCAGTTTGCGATAACCCGAGCCGTCCAGCAGCTTCTTCTGCGCGATCTCCCGCGCTTCTTCAAGCGTGTGCACCACCTTGCTGAGATAGATCATCCGCGACGCCAGCTCGAGCGACAGCCGCGTCAAATCCGTCGGGCCGACGTTTTGCAGCGTCTGCGAAACTTCCATCACTTCGAGCGCGTTGCCAATCGCGAACCCCAGCGGCTGATTCATGTCCGTAATCAGCGCCTGAACCCGCTTATCCAGCCGCCGTCCGATGCCGACCATCATCTGCGCCAGCCGCCGCGCATCCACCTGCCGCTTCATGAACGCGCCCGAGCCGACCTTCACGTCCAGCACCAGCGCATCCATCCCCTCCGCCAGTTTCTTCGACATGATCGACGACGCGATCAGCGGAATCGATTCCACCGTCGCCGTCGAGTCGCGCAGCGCGTACAATTTGCCGTCGGCCGGAGCCACTTGCGGCGTCTGTCCCATGAACGCCAGCTTCAGTTTCCCGAGCTGGTCGCGAAATTCATCGATGGTCAGATTGGTTCGAAACCCCGGAATCGATTCCAGCTTGTCGAGCGTACCCCCGGTGTGGCCCAGCGCGCGCCCCGAAATCATGGGGACCGCGACGCCCGCCGCCGCCGCCAGCGGAGCCGCAATCAGGCTGGTCTTATCGCCCACGCCGCCGGTCGAATGCTTGTCCACTTTCAGGCCGGGAACCGAAGAAAGATCGATGGTTTCGCCGGATTTGACCATACGTTCGGTCAGCGCGCTGACTTCGCGATCGGTCATGTTCGCGAAGAACACCGCCATCAGGAACGCGGATATTTGATAATCGGGGATGCTGCCGCTCGTATAACCGTCAACGAGCCAGCCAATTTCCTCGGGCGACAACTCCTCGCCATCCCGCTTGCGATGAATCAGGTCGACTGTTCGCATTAAGAACTGAGGGTACCATCTTAGGTGATTGCAAGTAAAGGACGTTTAAAATATTGGGAGCAGGAAGCGGGCGGTTAGGAAGCCGGCGGGATGCGCATGAATCGCCGGCTGCCCCCACGACCCACCACCCACACCTCAAATTGCCCGGAGCCGAATATTTCCGCGATACGAGCTGACGCGCAGAAGCGGCCCCCCGCCATTCACCGCGCCATCCATGCTGCGCAGATCGCGGGTGGCGTGAATGGTGCGCGGAAAATCGCAGTCCAGTGCGCCGCGGTGGGTGGTCGAATGAAGATCGAAGGCGCTCGCGCGCGGCAGGGAAACGTCGATGGTCCCTTTGTAAGTGTTCATGCGGCTGTTCTGCGCAAATTGGGTGAAGATGGCGCGGATATTTCCTTTGTAGGTTTCAAGTGTAAGCGCGTTCTGAATTCCCTCAATGTGCGCCGTGCCTTTGTAGGTATCGAACTCGATCTCGCCCTGAACGCCCGAAATCTCCGAATCCGATTTATAATCTTTGACGCGCAGGCTGGCGCCGCGCGGGATGTGAATCGTGTAATGCACCAGCGGCAGGTTCCCATCATCAAAAAAATGGCGCAGATACTCGGTCTTGACGCGAACGTCGGAGCTGAGCGCGTCCACGCGAATTTCGACGTCCTCCACAGGCATCGAGCGCCAGCCCGGTTCGGCTTCGATGCGCGCGCTGATTTCCGCCCGCGGCTGGTCCCACGCCGCGATGTGGATCGATCCTTTATAAGTATCGAGCGAAAAACGGCCCTTTGCGTCCAGCGGGACCGTCTTCGAAAAATCCTTCACGTCGGCGCCGCAGGCCAGCGCTGCCACAGCCACAAAAAGCAGGGAGATTCGCATGATCGGCATACGCAACAGATTACCTCGTGGTTCCAGGAAGGTTACCGCAGCGAAAATAATCGGAACCTTCCCGATCGGCCAGCGTAGAATTGTGTGTGAGGACGATATGAAAACTCTCCGCTGTGCGTTTTTCGCCGTGATTCTCGCCGCCTCCGCGTCCGCCGCGACCGTTAATCAGGCGCTCTTAAACCTGGTGATGCCCGATACGGCCATCCTTTCCGGAGTGCAGGTGGATCAGATGAGCTCTTCGCCCTTCGGCCAGTATCTTCTTTCCCAATTCCAGCCGGCAAGCGGCGGATTCCTGCAATTCGTCGGCGCCACCGGCTTCGACCCGCGCTACGACCTGCAATACATCCTGGCCGCGACCAGCGTCGAGTCGACCGGCAAGCAGGGTCTCGTCCTAGGCGTCGGCACCTTCGTTCCCTCGAAGATCACCGCCGCGGCCACCGCTCAGGGCGCCACCGTTTCCCAGTACAACGGCGCGACCATCCTCACCAGCCCCGGCAAAAACGCGGGCGGTACGCCACCGGCGCTGGCGTTTCTCGATAATCAGACCATCGCGGTGGGACCGTTGCCGCTCGTCCAGGGCGCAATCGATCGCAAAAACTCGGGCGCGGTCTTTTCCGGAGCGCTGGCCACGCAGGCCACCAACGCGGCGGGAAGCTATCAGGCGTGGTTCGCCACGGCCACTCCGCTATCTGATTTTCTGAACGGAAAGGCCGGCAACCTGGGCAATCTGTCGAGCAATAATCTGTTCCAATCCATCCAGCAAAGCTCCGGCGGCGTGAATTTGAATTCGTCCGGTGTGACGGTTACCGCCGATCTGACGACGGCCTCTCCGCAGAACGCGCAATCGGTGGTGGACGTTCTGCAATTCTTGTTGAGCATGGCGCAGAACAACCAGAACGCCAATAACAAGCTGAATACGCTCAGCGGCGCGACCACGTTCGGCGTCAACGGCTCGACCGCGCACGTGGTGCTGGCGCTGAGCGAACAGCAGGCCGAGCAATTAGTGACACCGCCGGCGAAAAGCGACGCGCGGCCGCCTCATCAGCCCGGGCAGCGCCGTCAATAACCGCGGCCTGATTCAAACCGCCTTGCGAACCGCGTGATAGACGAACAGCACCACGATCGCGCCCACGACGGCGATCGCCAGGCTGTACAGGTTCAGGCCGGAGACGCCGCCCAAACCGAAAAATTGCGTCAGCCATCCGCCGACGATGGCGCCCACAATGCCGAGCGCGATGTCGAGAAAAAAGCCCTCGCCGCGCCGGTTGACGATTTTGCTCCCAATGAAGCCCGCCACCAGGCCCAGAACGATCCATGCCAGGAACGACATGCCGCACCCCTCCTTTTAGGGCAGGCATCAGTATATAACGTTACAGTCCCGGCAGGAACCGGCCGATACAGAGCGCATGGACGCCCTGCTGCCGCAAATTATGTGTTTCGTCTTTGCCGCGATTTTAGGTTATTTCGCGGGCCGCACCGCCGGTTTGCGCGATCACCACAAGTAATCCTTGGCCTCCGCCCGCCGGTCATAACTGTCCAGCACATGCACCACCCGTAATTTCTTTATTTTTGCCGGCGATAATTGCCCGATCGGGACGTATAATATTTTGCGATTCAAATGCGCTGCAATCGACTTGAAAATGGACCGCGGCGGCTTCGCGGCCACATAAACCACAAATCTCTCGACCGAATAATCAAGCCCGGCCATCAATAATCGCTCCGGTTTGGACTCGGTAAAGTCATAATCCGGGTCAGACCACACATCGAATAGCCGGCGCGGCGGCAAAGTCATCAAAAATCCGCCATATTCCGCGCGCCCGATCCCCGGACCCACCAGATTCTCAAACGGAAATGTCGAATAAAACGACATATCCGATTCGTTCTGATGCTCGCCCAGCCAGGTGGTCAAATAAGGATACCGGTCCTGGCGATCCTCGTCAAAAATCACCACCACCGCGCCCACCTGGCCGGCCAGCCGGTCGGCCTTGCGCACGAAAATTTTGCGCCGGTGCCAGTTGCGGATGGTTTCGCGAATATCGATGCCGTCCAGAATCGAGGTGGTGAACGGCTCCACGCGCACCCGCTCTTCGGAAAGAATCGCCTTGGCTTTCTGCTTCAAAAATCGCCCGTACTCTTCGATCACCAGATCTTCCGGTGGATACGAGCAGATCGCGTTGCCGGTGGTTTGTTTGGCCCATTCGCCCGGATATTTTTCGCGTTTGCGCGGCTTCAAACCGGCCGGTTTCAACCGCTGTTTCGGGCGCGGCAATCGCCGCCGGATGCGTAGCCGCTTGGTGTTGATCCAGATCTCGCTCGCGCTCAGGCGAACGGTCTCCAGGTCCGACGCCTCCTGCTGCGCCAGATACCGGTTCGCCATCTGCCACGTTTCCCAGCCGTAGTTGTCGTCCACCACCGATCGCGCCGCGACCGCTAAATCGTACACGTTGGCGATCAAATCGCCGCTGATCTGCGCCAGATTCCGCGTGTAGCGCGCGATCATCCGGCGCTGCCAGTGCGCCAGTTTTTCTCCGGTCGACGCCGTGTATTTCGCTTCCGCCTCGCGCAGCAATTCGAGCTGCACGCGCGGCCGGTCCAGATTTTCTTCGCCGCGCAGATCGAGCCGGAAAAATTCGTAGCGCTCCTGCAAGTAGGGATACTCGATGGTAATTTCCGCCAGGCAATCCGGATGCGGATTCAGCAGCCGCGTTTCGATTTTTTTCCCGCGCGCAGGCTCCGGCTGCGGCGCCTCCATGGCATCTAAAAGCGGATCGAGCAGATTCAACGCCACCACCACAAAAACCCGTTTCTCGGGATCGGCCCCTTGCAGCTTCCACGCCATCGCCGAAGCGTGCGCGGATACTTCGTCGGTTCGCGTCTGCGGCCACACTCGATACGCCTCGATGTATTTTTCCAGCCCCACGCGGCGGACCGCGTAGCTATCGGGATATACATCGGGCAGATGCGGCCGTTCGATCGAATCGGGTTCGAGAAAAATGACTTCGGCGCCGATCTCTTCCGCCGTCCGCAGCGCTTCCGTGAACGGATCGGCCGGCTCCACCGGAACATACACGGCGCGCTCGTCATCGGCTTCGTCGGTATAAAGAATGACGGACATTTCCGGCAGTCGCGCCAGCGCCCGCCGGTAGTATTCCGCCAAAAATCCCGGCAATTCGACGGCAATAATTCCGGGTTTTTCCGCCAATAACCGGCGGCGCAGGGCGGCCGAAAATTCCATCCGTCCGGGAACGACCGGGAAGTACGAAAATCGGCCGCGGTCCAGCGCGCCGGCCTTGATTTCAGACTCGAGGGACATAGCGCAGGGCCTCTTCGCCGAGCGTCTGCTCGATGGCTTTGCGCAGCGCGCCTTCGCTCACGCTCCCGCTTTCCTGGCCGAGCTTCATGGCGAATCGGGCAATATTAATCCCGTCGCGCACGGTGTAGCGCTCGTCGGCCGCGTGCGCCTGCTGGAGAAAATCGGTGACGTAACTGAGAATACGATCGTCGCCGAACGGTAAATTCTCCCGTAATATCGCAAATTCCTCATATCGTTCCGGAAAATCGATGAGAATTTGCGGTTGCAGCCGGGAATGAATGTACTCGGGCAGGTCGAAGGTGCTGGCGTCGTCGTTCATGGTGGCCACCAGGCGGA
>Ga0335073_10000807_pt1 | contig 41018 bp, 36 predicted proteins | sample Lox_Sample_22_FD_207093 | JGI IMG/M metagenome (GOLD analysis project Ga0335073, IMG submission 207093) | Soil microbial communities from Loxahatchee National Wildlife Refuge, Florida, United States - Lox_Sample_2.2 | ecosystem: Environmental > Terrestrial > Soil > Wetlands | place: USA...
GAAGCGCTCGCGGCCTGCGACGTGCTCACCGAAGAAGCGCAGCGCGCGCACGCGGTCAATACGATTTTCTTCGGGACCCAGATTCTGGGCCACAATACCGACGGCATCGGCGCGCGCAGCGCACTCGAGACGCTGCTCGACGATTCGATCGCGCTCAAGCGCATCGGCGTGCTCGGCTACGGCGCGACGGCGCGTGCGATTCTCGGGCATTTTGCGGAAAATGACGCTTATCTCTTCGTGTGGGGCCGCGATCCCGCGAAGGTGCAGACAGCCTGCGAACGCTACGACGCGCAGCCCTGGCCGAGCGAGAATCCGCCCGAGATCGTCGTCAGCACGCTGCCGCCCAAGGTGCGCTTCGAACCGGAGATGCTCGAGGCGCTGATGCGGGCGGATCTGGTAATGGACTCGAATTACGGCCGTCGCTCGACGCTTCACCACCAGCTCGAACGCGAGATCGTTCCCGGCGATTTGATGCTCGAGGAGCAAGCGCGCGCGTCGTTCGATTTTTGGCTCGCTCACGTCGAAGGAGTTGCCTAAATGGCGGTATCGGCAGAGGTTCAATCGGCAATCGCGCAGCAATACGCGGCGCTCGGAAGCGCCGTGACGCACGATCCCTCACAAGAGCAAAGCGTGCTCGCGCCGCATTTCCGCGACCGTGCGCGCGAAAAGCTCTCGAGCTTCGAGTACGACGCGCTCACGGTGCTGGTAGAAAAGATCGTGATGCACGGCGACCGTCTCGAGGTTCACGCGCAGTACGTCGGCGTGCACGGTCACGACGCGCAGACCATCGATCATTGGATCAAGATCGACGGCCAGTGGCGGCTGCTCGATAGAAATTGACCCCGGAGAGGGAGGGATTCGAACCCTCGAGACGCTTATCACGTCTGCTCGCTTTCCAAGCGAGTGCCTTCAACCGCTCGACCACCTCTCCGCGTGGTTTTTGGCGCCTTCGGCGGCACCGCGCCTCCTGCGCTAAAACCGCGTGCTTCACCTTCCGGGTGAAGCTCAGCCGAGGATCGCTTCGAATTCCTCGGGCGGGAGCGCCCGGCCGAAGAGGTAGCCCTGTGCGTATTCGCAGCCGCAATCAGCCAGAAAATCGGCTTGCTGCTGCGTTTCGACGCCCTCGGCTTGTACGGTCAACCCGAGCGCATGCGCCATCGCGATGATCGCCGAGACGATCGCAAGATCGTTGGCATCGTCGGGGATGTCGCGCACGAACGACTTATCGATCTTGAGCTTGTCGATCGGAAAGCGTTTGAGGTACGAGAGCGAGGAATAGCCGGTTCCGAAGTCATCGAGCGCGAGATCGACGCCGAGACCTTTGAGCTGGCGCATGATCCCGATGGAATCCTCGGCGTTCTGCATGGCGACGCCCTCGGTAATCTCGAACTCGAGCGTATTGGGGCGCAGACGATGGCGCCGCGCGAGCTCTTCGATCGAGCGCGTGAGCCCGTGGTGCAGAAACTGCCGGCCCGAAAGATTCACGGCGAGGCGCAAGTCCATGTCGTGCAGGCCCTGCCACTTGCTGACTTGCTCGATCGCGGTGCGCGTGATCCACTCGCCGAGCTGCACGATGAAGCCCGTCGTCTCGGCCTGCGGAATGAAGGTCTCGGGCGGATGAAAGCTCGCATCGCGCTGCGGCCAGCGGCAAAGCGCCTCGACCCCGATGATGGAACCACTCGTGAGGGAGACTACCGGCTGATAGAAGATCCGAAATTCGCCATAACTCAGCGCATTCGACAAGCGCTGATGCGCCGGTAGACGATAGCTCAAGTATTCACACCCTCCAGCTGCCTCGAATAGAACGCGATGCGCGCCGCTTCCTCCGCAAGATCGGTCTGCAGGAACGCGTCCTGCAGCGAGTCCGAGATAACCGAGAGGCCGTGGCGCTCCATCAGCACGACGTCGATGCCGCGCGCAAACTGCTCGGCGCAGACCTGCGCGAGCTCTTCGCTGCCGTTGCGGTGATAGGGCGTCCACGCGCACGCGCGCAGCGTCTCGCTCGCGCCCACGGTGTCGCGGGGAAAGATCGCGCCGGTCCTCGACCAGACGACGCACATGGTCGGGTGCGTGTGTACCACGCATCGTATATCGGCCCGGACCCGGTAGGCCGCCAGATGCAACGGCAGCTCGCTCGTCGGCGCCGCCCCGTCGCGCGGCGTGCCGTCGGCGGCGAGCGCAACCAGATCCCCCGGCGCAAGTGCGCCGATCGAGCGTCCGGACGGTGTCACGAGCAGCGAGCCGTCGTCCATACGCCAGCTAAGATTCCCACTCGAGCCGGTGACCAAACGGCGCTTCCAGAGCCGGCGTCCGCAGCGCACCAGCGCCGCGCGGGCGCGCGCCTCCTCTATACGCCGGCGGGATGCCAAATGGTCTTGATCTCGCTGAAGTTCGCGATGTCGTCGAGGCTCTGCGCGCTCGGAGCGAACCACTCTTCGCGCGAGCGCATCGGATACGTGCGCACCCGCTTGACGTTCTCGGCTGATTCGCGCTCGACCGATTCGCGCAACTGCGGGTCGCCGCGCGGCACGACGATGGCGTTGACTTCCATGTGTTTCGCCATCACGGGCGCGATCTCGTTGCGATAGCCGGTCAAAAGATTCACCACGCCGCCGGGAATGTCGCTGGTTGCGAGTGCCTCCGCGAAGACGACGGCGCTGCGCGGGTCGAATTCCGAAGCGATCACGACGACCGCATTGCCGGCCACGACCGGCGGCAAGAGCACCGAAACCAGGCCGAGCAGCGCGGGACGATCGGGCGCGCAGACGACGACCACGCCCATCGGTTCGACGGTCGAAAAATTGAAGTGCGGGCCGCCGACGGGATTGCGCGTCGAGAGCAGCGCCGCATACTTATCACACCAGCCCGCATACCACACGGTGCGGTCGATCGCCGCGGTAACTTCGCGTTCGGCGTCGGCTTCCGAGCACTCCGCGCCTTCGCGCACGCGTTCGGTCAGCTCGCCGCGGCGTGCTTCCATCATTTCGGCGAGACGATAGAGCATCAAACCGCGCGTGCCGGGCGCGGTCTTCCACCAGCCGGGCTGCGCGGCGCGCGCGGCAACCACCGCGTCACGCGCATCTTTACGCGATGCGCGCGCGATGTTTGCGCCGAACTCTTTGCCGTCCCATAGCGGATCGCTGCGGCCCGACTCCGAGCGCACGAATGCGCCGTTGATGAAAAGCTTGTACATTTTGCGGACCGCAAGCCGCACGTCGCCGTTCTTGGACATGGAGATGGACCGGTACGACGCAAGGGAGGTGGCTCCCTCGGGCGAACCAGCGGCCATCATGGTTCCCCCGAGTACCCTTGGTCGCGTCGTCGTCGCAGAGCCGTTTGACGAACGCGGCGTCGCTGTTTTGCGCGACGCTGGGGCCGAGGTCGTCTCGGTGATCGGCGGGCCGCGCGAAGCCTTGCACGAGGCGCTGCGCGAGGCCCGCGGCCTGATCGTGCGCTCGGAGACCAAGGTCGACGCGGCCCTGCTGGCGGCGGCGCCGCATCTGGAGGTCGTTGCGCGGGCCGGCGTCGGGGTCGACGCGATCGACGTCGATGCCGCAACGGCAGCGGGGATCGTCGTCGTCAATACGCCGAGCGCCAACACGCTTGCCGCGACGGAGCATACCTTCGCGCTGCTCCTGGCTGCCATGCGCCACGTGCCGCAGGCGCACGCGAGCGTACATCGCGGTCATTGGGAGCGCAAACCATTCGTCGGGCACGAGCTGTACGGCAAAGTGCTCGGCATCGTCGGTCTCGGGCGCATTGGGAGTAACGTCGCGGCGCGCGCGGCCGCCTTCGGCATGCACGTGTTCGCGCACGATCCATATATCGCGGCATCGCGCGCAAAAGCACTCGGCGTCGAGCTGCTGCGTTTCGAGGATCTGCTCGATCGCGCGCAGATCGTGACGCTGCACGTGCCGCTGACCGCGCAAACGCGCGGCATGATCGACGCGCGCGCGCTCGCGCGCATGAGCCACGACGCGGTGCTCGTGAATTGCGCGCGCGGCGCCGTGATCGACGCGGATGCGCTGATCGAAACGCTCGAGGCGGGACGTTTGCGCGCGGTCGCGATCGACGTCGTTCCCGAAGAGCCGCCCTCGCCGGGCTCGGCGTCGGCGCGCATCATGGCGCACGACCGCGTGGTCGCGACGCCGCATCTGGGCGGCTCGACATACGAAGCGCTCGAGCGTATCGCGCTCGAGCTGGCGGGTGACGTCGTGCGCGTGCTGGGCGGACGCCCGGCGAGCGGCGCGGTGAACGTCCCGATGCTGCGCGGCGCAGATGCGGAGCGCGCACACGCCTTCATCGATCTCGCGCATCGGCTCGGTGCGCTGCTGCCGCAGCTCTTCGACGAGGCGCTGCGCGAAGAGATCGCGCTGGTGCTGTGCGGCGAGATCGCGGGCGTCGAGGCCGATCCGTTCGTCGCCGCGCTTCTGGCGGGCGCGCTTCCGCTCGTGACGGACCGCCGCGCGACGCTCGTGAACGCCGCCGCGATCGCGCGCGAGCTGGGCGTGCGCACGGCGATCTCGCACGAGAGCGACGCTTCGCCGTTTCGCGCGGCAATCGTGGTTGCCGCCGGCGCGCATCGCGTCGTCGGCACCGTTCTGCCGCACGGCCCGCGCATCGTGGAGATCGACGGCTTCGAGATCGACGCGGTCGCCGAAGGGACGATGCTCCTCACCCATCACCGCGACGTGCCGGGCATGGTCGGACGCATCGGCACCATCTTGGGCGACGCGGACGTGAACATCTCGACGATGCAGGTCGCGCGAACCGGGCGCGGCGGCGAGGCGATGATGGTGCTGGAAGTCGACCGCGAGATCGGCGGCGAGGTGCTCGACGCGATCGCGCGCGTCGAGGGGATGCGTGCGGTTCGGCTGGTGCGGATGTGATCTTCGTCGCCCGGCACGGCGAGACGGATTGGAATCGCGAAGGCCGCTATCAAGGACAGCGTGAGTCGCAGCTCACGCAGATGGGCCGCGCGCAGGCAGAAGCGCTAGCGGGCGCGCTCGCCGGCGAACGAATCGTGCGAGTGATTTCGAGCCCCCTGCAGCGATGTGTCGCGACCGCGATTCCGATCGCGCAAAACCTCAACGTTCCGCTCGAGACGGATCGCGATCTCATCGAGATCGCGCACGGAACCTGGGAGGGGCGGCTGCGCGAGGATATCGAGCGCGAAGAGCCGGCGGCGATGCGGACCTGGCGCGAGCATCCCGAGCGCGTGCGTTTCGAGGGTGGCGAATCGCTAGCGCAGGTCGACGAGCGGTGGCGCGCGTTCGTCGAGCGTCTGCGCGGTACCGGCGGCGTCGCGATCGTAACGCACGACGTGGTGGTTCGACTCGCGATATTGATGGCTTCGCAGCAGCCGCTCGCGCGGCTCTGGGAACCGCGCGTGCTCAACGGCGGGTACGCCGTTTTTCGTAACGGTGCTCGGTGGGCGCTCGAGCGCGAGTGCGTGAGCGAGCATCTGGCGGGGCTGGTGGTCGATACGGCGGCGCAAGCGCTCTGATGGAGTTCGTGCTGGTGCGCCACGGTATAACCGAATGGAACGTCTCGCGCCGCTTTCAAGGGCAGAGCGACGTTGCGCTTTCGGCGCGCGGCTACGAGCAAGCCGAGGCGCTCGCAGCGGCGCTGCGTGACGAGCCGCTGACGCGCGTGTACACGAGCGATTTGGCACGTGCGTATGAAACGGCGCGCATCATCGGCGCGTCGCACGCACTCGAGGTCGTGACCGATAAGCGGCTGCGCGAGTTCGACTTCGGCAAGTGGGAAGGGCTCACGTGGGCCGAGATCGTCGAAAAATGGCCGGAGTTCGCGCACGCACGGCCCACCCAAGCGCGCCTGTACGCTCCGCCGGGCGGCGAGCGCTTCGAAGACGTCGTGGCGCGCGTCGGCGCGTTCTTCGGGCAATTCCGCTTGGCGCAGCCGCACGAGCGCATTTTGGTCGTTACGCATGCGGGCGTGCTGCACGCCGTGATTGCGGCGCTGCAGCCGGCGATCGTCGATCCCCTCGCCGTGACCTTCGCGACGGCGAGCATTACGCGGATCGCGATGGAAGAGGGGCGTGCGCGGATAATGAGTTTGAATGATGTCGGACATCTCGATTCCATCGCCTGACGCCGGCGCCGCGCGCGCGGCACGCGAACGCATCGACCAGCTCACCAAACCCGCCGGCAGTTTGGGGCGCATCGAGGAGCTGGCGGAGCGCCTGGCCGCGATCCACGGCGATCTGCCGCCGGTCTACGAGCGTCGCGCAATCCTCGTCGGAGCGGGCGATCACGGCGTGACCGCCGAGGGCGTGAGCGCATATCCGAGCGAGGTGACGCCGCAAATGGTCGGCGCGTTCCTCGGCGGCTTTGCGGCGATCAACGCTTTCGCGCGGGTTGCGCGCGCCGAGGTGTTCGTCGCGAATTTCGGCGTCGCCGCGGAGCTGCCCGCGCACGAGCGGTTGATCGGCGACGCGGTCGGACGCGGAACGCGCAACTTTGCGCGCGTGGCCGCAATGGATGCACCCGACGTCGATCGCGCGCTGCGTGCGGGCGCCGATGCGCTCGAGACGATCGTCGCGCGTGTGGATCCGCAGATCGTCGCGCTCGGCGAGATGGGTATCGGCAACACGACCAGCGCCGCCGCGCTCATCTGCGCGCTTACCGGCGCGCCGGCGGAAGAAGTGGTGGGGCGCGGAACGGGCGTCGACGACGAAGGACTGCGGCGCAAACAGAGCGTGGTCGCGGCGGCGGTGTCGCGTCTGCCCGCGCGCGATTGGCGCACCGTCGCGGGCGAAGTCGGCGGCTTCGAGATCGTCGGCTTGGCCGGAGCACTGCTCGCCGCGGCGCGGCGGCGCTTACCGGTGCTGCTCGACGGTTACATCGTGAGCGCCGCGGCGCTGCTGGCACAAGCGATCGCGCCGGCATCGATCGGGTATTGCATCGCAGCGCATCGCTCGCGCGAAGCCGGTCACGCGATCGCGCTGCGTCATCTCGGCTTGGTGCCGCTTCTCGATCTCGACCTGCGTCTGGGCGAGGGCAGCGGCGCGGCGCTCGCGATGCCGCTGTGCGATGCGGCGGCGCGCATGGTTCGCGAGATGAAGACCTTCGCGGAGGCGGGTGTTTCGACGGCGAGCGAGCCACTCGAAGTGTGAAGCTCCTTCGCGATCTCTGCGCGTCGTTTGCGTATTTCTCGATTCTTCCGGTTCCGCAGAGCGGCGAGCGGCCCGGCAAGGGCGCCATCGTGTGGTTGCCGCTCGTCGGCGGGACGATCGGGCTGATCGCGGGGCTCGCGGGCGCGGGGATCTTCAAGCTCTCCGCGTTCTGGTCGTATCCGGCGCTGATCGCGACGTGGATACTCTGTATCGCGCTCAGCGGCGCGATCCACGTGGACGGATTCTTGGATTGCTGCGACGGGCTCTTTGCGATGACGTCTCCGCAGAGACGCCTCGAGATCATGCACGATCCTCGCCACGGCACTTACGCACTCGTAGGAATGATGCTGCTCGGATTTGGCTGGTTCGGGGCGTTGAACTTTGCGGCGCCGGTTCCCGCGCTTCCCATGCTGTTGGCATTTAGCGGCATCGCGTCGCGCGCTTTTGCCGCCGCCGCGGCGCGCGTGCTTCCATGGCCGGCGCTCGTCATCATCGCACCGATGATCGCATACTATCAGGGTCAGTTGTGGAAGCCGCTGTGCGCGCTTGGAGCCGGCGCACTCGCCGCGCTTCTCACCGGCCTCTTCGCATGGCGGCGTCTGGGCGGAAAACTGAACGGTGATTGCTACGGCGCGATTGCGGTCCTCAGTGAGGTGACGATGTTGTATGCGCTCGGCTTTCTAAAAATCTACCGATGATCTCGGCGGTGTCGACGAGTCTTGGGCCGGGCCGGTTCATGTACGCGCTGCCGTCGATCGGATAGACGCGCCCCTCGCGCACGGCCCGTAACCCCGGCCACACCGGGTTCGCGCGCAGTTGCGCGATGGCCGCGTGCGTACGCGCGAGGTCGAAACCGCACGGCGCGACGACGATCGCGTCGGGATCCGCATCCGCGATCCGTTCCCACGAGAGCACCTGCGAATTTGCGCCGGGATTACCGAGCACGGGCGTCGCGCCGGCGAGCTCGATCAAGCCGGGCGTCCAATGTCCGGCGCTCATCGGTGGATCGGTCCATTCGAGCGCAAGGAGGCGCGGTCGCAGACTGCGCGTGCTCTTGACGCGCAAGGCGTAGACGCGCGCGTGCAGATCGGTGAGAAGCCTGTTTGCTTCGAGCGCATGACCGGTGAGATCGCCGAGGTACGCGATCGTTGCGAAGACGTCGTCGAGGGAAGAGGGTTCCAGCGAGATGAGGCGCGGATCGCCGCGCAGGCGCCGCACGGCCTGCTGCACGATCTCGTAGGACACGGCGCAGACGGCGCACAGCTCTTGCGTGACGATCAGATCCGGCGCCAGCTCTTCCAGGAGTTCGGCGTCGAGATGATAGAGGCTCGAGCCATCGTGCAGGCTGCGCCGCACGTGGCGGTCGATCTCGGCGGAGGATCCGGCCGCAGGCAAGGCCGACGAGGTGAGGTGCGGGCGCGTTAGGGCCTCGGGCGGGAAATCGCACTCGTGCGTGACGCCGACGACCTCGTCGCCCGCGCCGATGCCGAAGAGAATCTCGGTCGCGCTCGGCAACAGGCTGACGATACGCATGACGCGTTACCGCGCGCCGAGGAAGGCCAGTTCGTCGTCCTTGGAGAGCATGTCGATCAACGGCGTCTCCGGCGGCATGGAAACTGCGTGCGCGTATTTCTTACGCCAGGCTTCGTCCTCGAGACGGTGCTTGACGCGGCGCTCGCAGATCGTGGTGTTGAAGGCGGCGATCTGCTCGGGGGTGACGCGCTCGCGCAGCCAAGCCGCGATCTCGCCGTCGTTCGCTGCGCGCGTTACCTGATCGCGGAACTCTTCTTCGCTGATGCCGATCGCTTCGAGCATCAGGGTGCTGAAGCCGGGGATCTGATAGGACCCAAGATTCCCGCCGGGGAGAGAAGCGCGCACCTTGTCGACGGTGCGTGCCGCCATGATGAGGTCGAGGCCGGCGAGCGGCGTACGGGGCGCGCGCGGCGGCGCCTTGGTCAAGTCGAGTGCGTCCATACTGCCGAGCTTCGACTCAGAGGCGTGCTCGCCTGGCCATACGCCCGGCGCGAGCGCAACGCCAGTCGTGGGTATCGTGCGCGCGAGCGTACACGCGCGTCAACCGCCGGGCAAACTGCGGAATCCACGGATCGTGCGGATACTTGCGATACCAATCCTCGATCGTGACCTCGAGGGTGTCGATGCCGCGCAGGCTGCGCCGTAAGTCACGGTCGGCGTCGTGCTCGAAGGCTACGAGGCGATTGCGAATCTCGAGCACACTCTCTTTGAACGGCCCGAAGTACTCGTCGGCAGGCGCCGGGCCGCTTGTTAGGGCGAACAACAACGCCAACACGTGGAGCGGCATCGCGCTGCCTAACTTAGTGCAGCGCGATGCCGTTCCCTAGCCTAGTTGCGCTTGCTTGCCGGCTGCTTGCGATGCGCGGCTTGCCTCTTGCGCATTGCTGCCAGACGCTGCCGATGTTCTTGCCGGTGATGGGCGTGCACGGCGGCTGCGAAGATCGCTGACGCCTTTTGCTCGGCAGCTGTCATCGAGCGCGATTGTGCAAGCAGCGCAGCGAGCGTCGTCGTCGTGAGGTAATCCGTCTCGCTGTCCTGATAGCCGTCGATCGTTTGATCGTTGCCGTCGTAGTAGTCGAGCGCAGACCCGTCGTCGTAGTTATACTCCGATTCGGAGTACGAATCGCAAACCAGACCGACGCCGGCAAGATAGTAGTAATCCTCGGTCCAGCCGTATTGAAGCTCGTCGTTCCACTCCAGCGGATCGGCGTACACGGCGACCTCTTGCAGGTGCGTAAGCGACGCGCCCGACGGAATGATGCCCGAAGCCACGGTGCATCCCGCCGGGAGACTCGTTGCGGCGATCGTTCCCTCATTCGTGTAGACATCGCTTTGCAGCGGGTTGGGCGGCCCACCCGACCCATTGAGCACGTACTGGTACGGGTTCGGCGCCGCTATCGGCGAGGCCGACGGCAACGGCGACGGAAGCGGAGAGGGGCCGGGATAGAACAGATACGACGCATTTACCGTCGTACTCGTCGTCGCCGGCACGTAGAGATAATAGCTTCCATCATAGTAGTCTTGGTCGGGGTCGCTGCTGATGATCGTGCCGTCTTCGGCGGCGTCGTACGTGACGCTGCCGCTTCCCACGTCGCCCGATCCGTAGTTGTAGCTATAGGTCAGGGAGTACGAGCCGGTGCTGGGCGTGGTGACCTGATAGAGGGAATAGTCGGTTGGGTCGCTCGCTTCCGTATTGAACGCCTCTGTGTAGATGCACGGCAAGCCGCTTGCAAAGACGCTCCAGCTCGAGGGAACGGGAACCTCGAATTCTATTTCTGCTCCGGGTTCGCAGTAATCGGTATATATCCAGGGCGACTGGTTGTCGTAGTATCCGAGGTAGGAGAGTTCGAGCGTGCCGTTTTGCGTCGACCAGTTAAAGTAGTCATCACCGTAAAGGGTAATCACGTTGCTCAACCCGGCAAACGGCGATGCGGTCGGCGACGCGGTTGCGATCGCCTCCGTGTAGGTGTAGTAACTTGGACCGTACGATTGGGTTGGTTCCGGGTCCGCGCCGTTCGCCCAGTAGCTATAGGCGTACGTGCTGCTGAATTCCGCGCTGCTGGCGACCGCCGGATTCGTGGCATCGGGCAGGAACGAGGCGGCGGTGATATTCGAGGAGCTAACACCGCTGGCCGTCGCGCTGATGGTGGCGGCGCCGGACATGACGCCGCCGAGATAATCGAGGGTCACCGCGGCCGCGGTGGTCGAGTCGGGAATATTCGTTGCGGAGAGCGAGGTTTGCGCCGACGCATCGGTATCGCTCAAGGTTATTGCGGTGTTATACGTGCCCAGGATCGTGTAGCCGTTGGAATCTTCGGCTTGAATCACGACCGGAACGTTGCCGGCCACGCCCTCTTCGGCAGCGTCGCTCACGGAGAGCACGATCTTGGCAATCGTGCCGGTGGTGGTTACGGGTGCGCTCGCCGTCGTGCCGGCCGTTGTGGTGACGGAAAGATTGCCTTCGGCGATCGGCGTTCCACTCGCACCGCTCGTGCTAAACACTTGTATCGTGTAGACGAGCGTTCCGACCGGTGCCGGAATCGTGAAATCGCAGGTTAGCGGATTGGTGCCGCTGCAGCCGGAGGTCGAACTGCTCAGATTCAGGATCGTCGGCGAACTCGACGGCTCGGGCGATCCGTTGACGGAGACTAGCGTAATCGCAACTGATTCTGCGCTCGAGGGAACGGTGATGTTGCGCTTCCGTGCTGCCGGTGCGGGCGTCGGCACGGTGAAGACGAAGGCAACGTCGGCGGACGCTGAGGGTGAGGCGCCGGGCGTCGCGGTCGCGAGGGTTGGACCCGGTACGTAACCGCGGCCGTTGGAACACGCAGCCGCGACGGCGAGTGCGGCAATGGCGAGAAAAGCAAAACACAACGAGCGCATAATAGAACCCCCGAGGAGCAGATGTCGCTCTCGTTCAGCTTTAGAGCGTACGCTCCCTCTAGGTCTTACTGCCCTTGCGCTAAAGAATAGCCGCGCTCGCCGTTGAAGGTGAAGAGTCCCTCCGTCTTGATGACGTCGAAACCGGCGCGTTCGCACGCCATAATGAGTTCCGCCATCTGTGCTGCACTGAAATCGGGGCCGGTCTTTTCGAAGCGGCACGACCAATGATCGCTCCAAAAGGTATCTGGATTACCGTTCGGCCACACTTTGGTGCCCCGATTCGCGATCACGGTGAGCTTTGCGCCGTCGGTTCCGACCGCGGTGAGACGCTTGGCGATCTCGTCGGGGTTGCCGTCGCGCTTGTCGATGAAGATGTCGACGCCGACGCGCTGCTTGACCGGCGGCTTGCCTGCCGAGCGGATCGAGAGGTCCATGTGCGCTTCTGCTTGGTATTCAATCGGCCTGAGCGTCGCGGGTTTCTTTCCGACACGGGCGATCACGGCGTCGGCGAACTCTTTGGTGCCGACTTTTTGCTTGGAGACGCCTTCCTTGAAGATGTCGTAGGTGTGAATGCCCTCTTCGATCGTAGCAAGCCACGCATTATGCACGAGCTCCGCAACTCTTCCTTGTCCGATGTGGACGAGCATCATGATCGCGCCTTGCAGAAGGCCGGAAGGATTGGCAAGATTCTGTCCGGCGCGCCGCGGCGCCGAACCGTGGATCGCTTCGAACATCGAGCAGTGGTCGCCGATGTTCGCCGAGCCGGCGAGACCGACCGAACCGGTGATCTGCGCGGCGACGTCGGATAAGACGTCGCCGTAGAGATTCGGCATCACGATCACGTCGAAGGCTTCGGGCGTATCCGCCATCTTTGCTGCGCCGATATCGACGATCCAGTGCTCGCTCTCGAGTTCCGGATACTCTTTGGCAATCTCATCGAACGTACGGTGGAAGAGGCCGTCCGTGATCTTCATGATGTTGTCTTTAGTGAAGCACGTGACTTTCTTCCGCTTGTTCGTGCGTGCGTATTCGAACGCGTAGCGAACGATTCGCTTCGAGCCGGGGCGCGAAATCAGCTTCAGGCATTGCGCGACCTGATTGGTTTGACGGTGCTCGATGCCGCCGTAGACGTCTTCCTCGTTCTCGCGCACGATCACCACGTCCATGTTCGGATGCTTGGTCGCGACGAAGGGGTAGAGCGAGGCACACGGGCGGACGTTTGCGTACATGCCGAGCGTCTTGCGAACGGTCACGTTGAGGCTTTTGAAGCCGCCGCCCTGCGGTGTCGTGATCGGCGCCTTCAGGAAGACCTTGGTGCGGCGCAGGGATTCCCACGAAGCCGGTTCGATGCCGGAGTCGAGACCTTTCTTATAGACGGCTTCACCGATCTCGATGCGGTCGATGCTAAGCTGTGCCCCCGCCGCTTCGATGATACGCAGCGTGGCGTCCATGATTTCCGGGCCGATGCCGTCACCGTATGCGACGGTGATGAGAACTTTGCTCGAGCTGGTGGTCAACGATGCGCTCCTTATGCGGCTGCGACGCAGCGGAATTTCGCGTACATGTAAGGGTAGTCCGAATAGAACCAGTTGCGGAACGACGGACGTATCAGTTCGCGCGCGGTCACGGGCGAAGCGCCCTTCATGACGTAGTGTTTGCCGTCGAAGAAATCGGCGGAATACTGCGGGTAGGACGCCATCGGTTCGAAGCCGGGGAACGGCGCGAAGAGACTCGCGGTCCATTCCCAGCCGTTGCCGACCAGATCCTCGATCTCCCAGGCGCTCGCGCCCGCGGGATGCGCATCGACCGCTTCGGGATCGAAGCGCGCGAAATCGAAATTGCCGTGCAGCGCGTTGGGTGCGTCCTCACCCCACGGATAGACGCGATCCTCACCCTGCGGTGTGCCGTACGCGGCGCGATGAAACTCGGCTTCGCTCGGCAGACGCATCCCGGCCCACGTCGCGTAGGCCTGCGCCTGATCGTGGGTGACGTAGACCGGCCACGATAGCGGCAGCGGCAGCTCCTCGAATGCAGCGCGCAAAAGGAACTCGCCGTCTCGCTCGATCCAGAACGCCGGCACCGGACCGCCGGCCTCGACGAAGCGCAGCCAATCGCCGTTCGTCACGGGGTAACGCGACATTGCGAAGCGCGGCACCTCGATGCTCGAGGGCCCGAACTCGTTGTCCCAGCCGAAGGGAATCGCGTCGGCGTCGGCGCCGAGATGCGCGACGCCCGCGTCGACCTCGCAGAAGTTGAGCGCCGGCGGTTGGTGATCGTGGTGCTCCTGCGCGATGCGCCCTTTGTGCGCGTAGTCGAGCTGATGGATGATGTAGAGCAGCGTCTCGTGGTGCATCGGTTCGTGCTCGAGCATCGTGTAGACCGACTGGCCGCGCTGCAGGCGCGGCACCGACGGATCGATCAGCGTCGCACGTTCGAGCGCCTCGATCACGCGGTCGTCACAGGCACGCGCGAAACGCTCGATGGTCGCGCGCGAGGGCCAATCCGCCCGTTCGTGCGCCTGCGCCGCCTGCGCCGAGCCGGGATCGATGCCGCGTTCGAAAAGCCGTTCGAGCGCCGGATCGATCGGCTCTTGGCCGAGCGCGCGTTCGTTGAGCGTCAAGAAGTTGAACGCCGGCAGATGGCCTTCGTAAAAGATGAAGGGATGACGTAACGGAATCGGACGCTGCGCGAACGCCGCGTCATCGACGAGCGCGAAGATCTGCGCGGAACGCTCGCGGTTGCGTCGATACCATTCGACGAGCGCGCCGCGATTCAAACGTGGCGTTGTAGAGATCATGCCGGCCTTTTACCCCGATGCGGCCGATGCTTCGCGGCGGCGTTGGAAGAAATCCTCGAATTCATTTGCCGGAAGCGGCGGTGCAACCGCGTAGCCCTGAACCATGTCGCAGCCGTGTTCGGTGAGGAACGCAAGCTGCGAGACGGTCTCGACGCCTTCGGCGACGACTTCGAGTCCCAAACTGTGCGCCATGCCGATGACCGTCTTGACGATCGTCTCGTCGAAGGCTTCGTGACCGACGCCGATCACGAACGAGCCGTCGATCTTCAGCACGTCGAGAGCGAAGCGGCGCAGATAGGCAAGCGACGAGTAGCCCGTTCCGAAATCGTCGACCGCCGTACGTATGCCGAGCGCTTTGAGATCGCGCACGATGCCGACGGTCTGCGCCGCGTCGCTCATCGCGACGCTCTCGGTGATCTCGACTTCGAGAAAGGCGGGATCGAGTTTCGCGGCTTCGATCGCCTGCAGCACGCGGCGCCGCAGGTCGCGCTGGTGGAATTGCCGGCCCGAGAGATTGACGGCCAATCGAATCGGTGCGAGCTCGCGATGCCACTGCTGCACCTGCTTCGCCGCGGTCTCGAGGATCCAATCGCCGAGCGGTACGATCAGACCGGAGAGCTCGGCGCTCGGAATGAAATGCGACGGCTCGATCAGTCCGCTCTTTGGGTGATTCCAACGCACGAGCGCTTCGACGCTGACGACGTCGCCGGTCCGCAGATCTAGCTGGGGTTGATAGTAGACGACGAACTGATTGTACTCGAGCGCGCGCCGCAGCAATTTCTCCTGCGAGAGCCGCATGTGAATCGGCGCTTCGAGCGTCGGATTGTAGAAGTAGTAGCCATTGCGGCCGCGGTCTTTTGCGCGGTACATCGCGATATCGGCATTCTTGATCAAGGTCTGATCGTCGCGCCCGTCTTCGGGATAGACCGCGACGCCGATGCTCGCCGAAACGTACTGTTCGTATTCGTCGAGCGAGAAGGGTTCGCTGACCAAGCCCAAGATGCGCTCGGCGACGTCGCGCACCTGGTCGGCATCTTGACAATCGGTGAGCAGCACGACGAACTCGTCGCCGCCCATGCGCGCGATCGTCGCGTCGTCGCCGATCTCTTTGACCAGGCGCTGCGCGACCATTTGCAGCAGCCGGTCGCCGCGCGCGTGTCCGAGCGTATCGTTGACGTCTTTGAAGCGATCGAGGTCGAGAAAGAGTACCGCCACGCGGCCGAGGCGCGACTGCGCAACCTCGATCGCGTCGCGCAGCTTCTCGGCGAGAAAGACGCGGTTGGGCAATCCGGTAAGCGCGTCGAAATACGCCATCGCGCGCAAGCGCGCGCGTTGACGGCTGCGGTCGATCGTGCCGGCGATGAGCGTCGCGATGAGTCCCAAGAGATCCGCGTCGGTCGACGAGAACTCGCGCACGGTGCCGTGCGGATCGGCAAAGACGAGCGCGCCGTATGGATCACCCGCCACGTCCAGACGCATCGCGATGCCGTTACGGAACGGCACGGGGATCGCGGCGCCCGGAAGCGAGGCGACGTTCTTTGCCATCGCGATGATCTCGTTGTCCGCAATCGTATCGGCGCTGGGCTCGCGATAGACGGCCTCGATACGCGGCGCGCCGTTGGTGATTTCGACGACCGCGCCGAGCGTGAGATCGCAGGCGTGGCAGCCCATCTCGAGCGACGCGCGCATGCGCACGTCTGGGTAGTCGCCGCTCGCCGCGATGAAGTACAGATTGCGAATGCGTAGACTCTGCATCTCGGCGCGCCGTTCGGCAGCGCGGCGCTCGGTGATATCCTGTAGCACCGCATAGACACCGACGCGTTCGCCGCTGCGGTATTGCGGGATGAGCGTGACCTCGAGTTCGAGCGGCTGGCCGGCAGCGCCGAGCGCCTCCATATTGATCGAAGCGGGCTCACCGCTCAGTGCGCGCGCAAACGCGAGGCTCGCGCGTTCGCGCTCGTGGTCGGGCACGAAGCTGTCGAAGTGCAGGCCGAGCACATTCTCGCGCGTGTTCCCGCCGATGCGCACCGCGGCTTCGTTGGCATCGAGAATGACGCCGTCGCGATTCATGGAGACCACGCCGTCGGGGTTATGCTCGAAGAGCGAGCGCAGCGCGTTCTCGGCGGCGAGCTGTTCGGTCTCGTCGCGCACGATGGAATACGCACCGAGTATCTCGCCCTCGCGATGAATCGGAATCGTCGTGATCACGACGTCGAGCGGCAGCCCGGCAAGCAGGCGCAGTCGCGAGCGGTGCGAGACGGTCTCGCCCTCGAGCACACGTGCGAAGTAAGCTTCGTGCTCGGCGACGTCCTCCGCTTGGAAGAAGGCGGTGAAGTGCTCCCCCAGGATCATCTCGCGCGACGTGCGCGCGAGGCGGATGCCTGCATCGTTGACGTCGGAGATGAGTCCGTCGCGCCCGAAGACGACGATCGCATCCGGATTTACCGCGAAGAGCGAACGGAAGCGTTCTTCGCTATCGGCGAGCGCGTTCTGCGCTTCGAGCGCGTCGGTGATGTCTTCGGCGTAGGAGAGCGCGTGGAACGTCGTCGAGTCCTGCAGCGCGAAGGTCGTCCAGCGGCAGGTTCGCACCTCGCCGTTGGCGCGCTTATTCCGGTTGACGTTGACCAACGTGCGCATGCTGTCGGCGGCGTCCAAGCGCTGCTGTACGTCGCGCACGATCGGTTTGTCTTCGGCAGCCACGAAGTCGAACTCGTCGATCGTCTTCCCGATCACGTCGGCGGAGCGGAAGCCGAACATATCGGCTGCGCGCGCCGACCAATAGGTCACGCGATAACCCGAGTCCCACGCAATGATCGCGAGCGGTGAGCGATACAGAAGGTCGTCGAGGAGACGGAGATCGCTTTCACCGAGCATGAGTGCTTAGTGCGCGAGGTACTCGAAGAGCCCGTGCACGCCGCCCTCGCGACCGTAACCGGACTCTCGATACCCGCCAAACGGCGAACTGGGATCGAACTGGTTGAAGGTGTTACACCACACCACACCCGCGCGCAACCGTTGCGCGACCCACATGTTCTTGCTTCCCTTTTCGGTCCACACGCCCGCCGAGAGACCGTAGGGCGTGTTGTTGGCCTTCTCGACCGCCTCGTCGGGCGTGCGGAAGGTGAGAATCGAGAGAACGGGGCCGAAGATCTCTTCGCGCGCGATGCGATACGACGGGTGCACGTTGGAGAAGAACGAGGCCGGGAAGAAGAAACCGCGCGCCGGAAGATCGCACTGCTGCTGCACGAGCGTCGCACCCTGCTCGACGCCGCTGCGCACCAGCTCCTCGATCTTTTCGAGTTGAGCGCGCGAATTGATTGCGCCGATGTCGGTGTTCTTGTCGAGCGGATCGCCCAGACGCAGGGTCTGCAGCCGTTCGGTGAGCCGCACGACGATCTCGTCGTGAACGCGCTCTTCGACGAGCAGGCGCGATCCCGCGCAGCAGACATGACCTTGATTGAAGTAGATGCCATTGACGACGCCTTCGATCGCTTGATCCATCGGCGCGTCGGCAAAGACGATGTGCGCGGCCTTTCCGCCCAATTCGAGCGTGAGGCGTTTGTCGCCGCCGCCCACCCGGCGCGCGATCATCTTGCCGACCTCGGTCGAACCGGTGAAGGCGATTTTGTCGACGTCGGGATGCTCGACGAGCGCCGCACCGGTCGTGCCGTCGCCGGTCACGACGTTCACCACGCCGGGCGGGAGATCGGCCTCCTCGATGATCTGCGCGAGCGCGAGCGCCGTCAGCGGCGTCGTCTCGGCGGGCTTGAGCACGACGGTGTTGCCGCACGCAAGCGCCGGCGCGATCTTCCACGCGGCCATGAGCAATGGGAAATTCCACGGCACGATCTGTCCGCAGACGCCGAGCGACTGCGGTTCGCGCCCCGCGCGCATCACCCACTCGAGCTTGTCGGCCCAGCCCGCGTAATAGAAGAAGTGCGCCGCCGCGGTCGGGATGTCGAAGTCGCGCGACTCCTTGATCGGCTTGCCGCCGTCCATCGTTTCGAGAACCGCGAGTTCGCGCGAGCGCTCGGTGATGGTGCGGGCGATGCGATAGATGTACTTGGCGCGGTCGGCCGGCTTGAGCTTACGCCAATACTTGTCGTAGGCCTTACGCGCTGCGCGCACGGCCTTGTCGACGTCGGCAGCGTTGGCGTACGAGACGCGCGCGAGCGTCGTCTCGTTCGCGGGATTGACGGTTTCGAAGTACGTGCCGCTCTCGGGCGTGTTCCAGCGCCCGTCGATGAACAGTCCGTAGTCCTCGCGAATCTGCGGCCGAACGCTCTCCGGCGCCGGCGCATAGTCAAAGATCGCCATCGTCAATCCTTTGGTATATAGTCGGTTCCCGCGTAGTGCCCGGTCTCTTCTTTTTCGAGCTGCATCAGCAAGTCATCGAGCAGCGAGCTTGCGCCGATCCGGAAGCGATCGGGTGTGAGCCACGCATCGCCGAGCGTCTCTTTCACGATGACCAGATAGGTGAGCGCCTGCTTGGTCGTGCGGATTCCCCCGGCAACCTTGAGCCCGCGCCGTTCGCCGGTGCGCCGCGCGAAATCGCGCAGCGCTTCGCACATGACGAGCGCGGTCGGAAAGGTCGCGTTCGTTCCGACCTTACCGGTCGACGTCTTGATGACGTCGGCGCCGGCTTCGAGCGCAAGATCGCTCGCGCGCCGAATGTTGTCGTAGGTTCCGAGCTCGCCGGTTTCCAGAATCACTTTGAGGTGCGTCGCGCCGCAAAGCTGCTTCACCGCGACGATTTCGCTGAAGACCGTACCTTCGTCTCCGGAGAGAAACGCGCCGCGATCGATCACCATATCGATTTCGCTCGCGCCCGACGCCAGCGCCGCCGCGGTATCGGCGAGCTTGACTTCGAGGCTCGAAAGCCCGCTCGGAAACGCGGTAGCAACCGACGCGACCTTGACGGTCGTGCCGCGCAGCGCTTCCTTTGCAACGGCGACGAGATTGGGATAGACGCAGACCGCCGCGACGCTCGGGACGTTGGGCCAGCCCGGGCGCGGATTGATCGCCTTCGCGCAGAGCGAGCGAACGCGCCCGTGCGAATCCTTACCCTCGAGCGTCGTCAGATCGATACAGCGAATCGCAAGCGTGATGCCCTCGAGCTTGGCAGAGGTCTTGATCGAACGCTTCGCGAGCGCGGCAGCGCGGGATTCGAGCATAACCGCATCCACGCTGACACTGGGCCCGAGAAGCGTTGGCATGGCAACCGGTTAGAGGGTGCCGCGCTTGGCTTGTTCTTGTTCGATCGAAACGAAGAGCGCCTTGAAATTCCCTTTGCCGAACGATAGGCTGCCCTTGCGCTGAATGATCTCGAAAAACACCGTCGGCCGGTCCTGCAGCGGCTTGGTGAAGATTTGCAGCATGTAGCCGAGATCGTCGCGGTCGACGAGAATGCGCCGCTCGCGCAGCACCTCGATCTGTTCGTCGATTGCGCCCACGCGTTCGGCGAGCATCTCGTAGTAACTGTCGGGCGTGTCCAGAAACTCGACGCCGTTGTGGCGCAGCGAGTCGATCGTAGCGACGATGTCGTCGGTGCGAATTGCGATATGCTGTACGCCGGCACCGCGGTAGAAGTCGAGATACTCCTCGATCTGCGATTTTTTCTTGCCGCGGGCGGGCTCGTTGATCGGGAATTTCACCTGATGGCGCGGATCGGTCATCACTTTCGACTTGAGCGCGGTGTACTCGGTCGAGATGTCTTTGTCGTCGAACGAGACGAGCTGAGAGAAACCGAAGACGTTGGCGTAAAAATCGCCCCAAGCGTCCATCTCGCCCCAGCCGACGTTACCGACGCAGTGGTCGATGAACTGCAAGCCCGGCTTTTGGCTTCCCGGCAGCGTCCGGTGCGCCTCGACGTAGCCCGGCGCGAAGGGACCGAGGTAGCCCACGCGCTGGATGAAGCTGTGCACGGTGTCGCCGTAGGTGGCGATCGTGGCACGAACGATCCGGCCGAACTCGTCAGACTCTTCGACCGGTGGACGGACCGACACGGCGCCGCCGGCTATCGCGCGCTCGTAGGCTGCGCGTGCGTCGTCGACCACGATAGCAACGTCTTTCACACCGTCGCCGTGCAGCGCGACGTGACGCGCGATCTCCGAATCGGGATCGAGACTCGCGGTGATGACGAAGCGCAGATTGTTTTGCTCGAGTACGTAGCTGCAGCGATCCTTGATGCCCGTCTCGGGTCCCGCGTACGCGACCTGATCGAAACCGAAAGCCGACATATAGAAATGCGCGGCTTGTTTTGCGTTACCAACGTAGAACTCGACGTAATCCCAGTCGATGCGTGCCAACGGATTACTGCGCGCTTCGATGCTCGTATTCATGACCCAAGGGGCTTGGCGAAGCGTCGGGAGGGGCCCTGTCGAATAGCGAGCGCGATGGCGACCTTTTCCCTTTCCCCTGCAGTACGCACCGCGCTGGAACGTCTCATCGACTACGCGGGCCTCTTTCCTCCTGCGCAGTTGCCGATGGACGGCGCGCTCGCGCAGTACGAGCGGGCTCGCTCGAGCGCGGCGTCATGGATGCTCGGGCGATTCATCGTACCGGCGGCACGTCTCGCCGAGGTCACGATGCCCTTCGAGCTCTCCGTCATCGCAACGCCGCAAGCGTTCGAAGGGGTCGCGCGCGCACGCGAGCACGGAGCGCGGGTAGGAGCGCTCGAGGTCCCGCCTGCCGCAGGTGCAGCCGCGCTCGCCGCTGCGCAGGCCGCGCGCACCGGCCTGAGCGATCTGCCCATGTACGTCGAAGTGCTCGACACGTCGGAGATACCGGCGATCGCGGAGCACGGGCTCGGCGCGAAGCTGCGCTGCGGCGGGCTGGAACCCTCGGCATATCCCAGCGTCGAGCGGGTCGCGGCCTTCATCGCCGCAGCGGCCGCGTCGAACGTGCCTTTCAAGGCGACCGCGGGGCTGCACCATCCGGTGCGCCACTTCAACGCCGCCGCCGGCGTGAAGATGCACGGCTTCCTTAATCTCTTGGTCGCGGCGTCGCGAGCCGGCGAGGCGAGCCTGCCGGAGCTTGCGGCCATCATCGCAGAAGAAGACCCGAGCGCCCTCTCGTTGAGCGACGAAGCGGCGCTGCGGCAGGCCCGCGCGCGCTTCGTCGGATACGGGAGCTGCAGCTTCGACGAACCGGTCGACGACCTGCGCGCGCTGCACGTGATCGCGGCCTGACCGGTGCCGCACATCGGCTCGTGGGTCCCGGTTCCCGCCGGCAGCGACTTCACGATCTACAACCTTCCCTACGGCGCGTTCGCGCACGGAACGTCGCGCCGCCTAGGCATCGCGATCGGCGACCGGATTCTCGATCTGCACGAGCTCGCGAAGGCCGGCCTTGTCGACGGGGTCTGCGAGCGCGAGCTCCTCACGGCCGAAACGCTCAACCCGCTACTCGCCGCCGGTCCCGCGACGTGGAAAAAGCTGCGCCTGCAGATCGCGGCGCTGCTGCGCGGCGACGACCGTGGAAATCCCGCGCTTCGCGAGAAGAACAGCGACGCTTTTTTCGTCGACCGGCGTGCGGCGACGATGCACGTGCCGATGGAGATCGGCGATTACGTCGATTTCTACTCGTCGCTCGAACATGCGACCAACTTGGGCAGGCTCTTCCGGCCCAACGCCGAGCCGCTGCTGCCGAACTGGCGTCACATGCCGATCGCGTACCACGGCCGCGCGAGCACCGTGGTAATCGATGGAACGCCGATCGCACGTCCGAACGGCCAGCGCAAAACCCCGGCAAGCGACGCGCCGGTCTTCGGACCGACGCAGCGTCTGGACATCGAACTCGAAGTCGGCTTCGTCACCGGACCCGGCAACGAGCTCGGGGAGGCGATCCCGGCGCGCGCGATGCGCGAGCACGTCTTCGGCTTGGTGCTCGTCAACGATTGGAGCGCGCGCGATATTCAAGCGTGGGAATACCAACCGCTCGGGCCCTTCCTCGGGAAGTCGTTCGCGACCACGATCTCGCCGTGGATCGTGACGCTCGACGCGCTCGAGCCGTTTCGCAAGCCCGGTCCGGCGCAGCAGCCGGCGCCGCTGCCGTATCTGCGCGGACCCGAAACCATCGCCTACGATATCCGTCTCGAAGTCGATCTCTCTTCGCAGAAGATGCGCGCGTCGGGCGCCGCACCGGTCACGATCGCGCGCACGAATCACCGCGAGCTCTACTGGAGCATCGCGCAGCAGCTCGCCCACGTCACGGTCAACGGCACGCGGATTCGTCCCGGCGACCTCTACGCGTCGGGGACGATCAGCGGCAGCGGTGAAAACGCCCAGGGCAGTTTGATCGAGCTCACGTCGAACGCGACCAAGCCGATTCATCTTCCCGACGGCGAAGTGCGGGGGTTTCTCGCCGACGGCGACGAGGTGACGCTGCGCGGCTGGTGCGAAGCGGGCGAGTTCCGGATCGGTTTTGGCGAATGCCGCGGCACGATCACACCGGCGAGGTAGACTCCACCCACGAGCGATAGTACTGCTCGTCTTCGACGGCGACCGCGTCCTGCGCCATGTGCAGCGGTTTGAACGTGTCGACCATGATCGCGATCTCGTCGGTAGACTTTGCGCCCAAGCTCGCCTCGACGGCACCCGGCTGCGGCCCGTGCGGCGCGCCCGCGGCGTGCAGGGTGATCGAGCCCTCCTCGACGCCGCGCCGGCTCATGAAGTTGCCGCTGACGTAAAAGATGACTTCGTCGCAGTCGACGCTCGAGTGATTGTACGGTACCGGAATCGCGAGCGGATGGTAATCGAAGAGACGCGGAACGAAGGCGCAGAACGCGGCCCCCGGCGCTTCGAAGGTCGCATGCGCGGGCGGCGGCTGGTGCAGTTTGCCGGTGATCGGCGCGAACTCCTCGAGATTGAACGCGTAGGGATAGCAGTAGCCGTCCCATCCGGCGACGTCGCATGGATGATTTTGCACGATGTAGGTGGCGCTGCGTCCGGCGTTGCTCACGCGTACTTCGTATTCCCCCCGTGCGTCGACCGGCGCTTTGAGTACGGGAGCGCGGAAGTCGCGCTCGTAATAGGGCGCGTGTTCTTCGAGCTGCCCGAATTCGTTGCGATAGCGGCGCGGGATCGTTACCATGCCGCGCGATTCGTGCACAAGCATCCGCGTGGGCGTCGCGGGAAGCACGCGATAGGTCGTACCGGTCGGCATCACGACGTAATCGTGCGCGCGATAGGCCAGCTCGCCGAACGGCGTCTCGATCACGCCCGCGCCCTGATGGATGAAGAGCAGCTCGTCGCCGCCCGTGTTGCGATACCAGTATTCCATCGGGCGGTCGGCGTGCGCGATCGAGAGTGCGATGTCGTCGTTGCCGAGTAGCGCGCGGCGCGAGTCGATTGAATCGCCGCCGGTTTGTATCCGTGCCGTTTTGAAATGCCGGTTGCGCAGCGGGTCGTTGGGCAGCAAACGCGCGGCGGGTCGCTCCCACGGACGCACCTCGAGCGTCGCGGTGGGCGGCCGCAGATGGTAGAGCAGCGAGTAGACGCTCTCAAAGCCTTTGGTCGAGAACAGCTCTTCGGCGTAGAGGCCGCCGTCGGGACGGCGGAATTGAATGTGCCGCTTGTGGGGAAGCGAGCCGGCACGAACGTACGAGGGCATCGGATTACTCCTGTGGCGTAGCGCGCTGCGGGGCGCTGAAGCCGTTTTGGCGGTGGCTGCCGTCGCAAAACGGTTTGGAGGCCGAGCCGCCGCAGCGGCAGAGGACGAAGTTCTCTTCGACCGCGTAGGGATTGCCGTCCGCATCGATCAGACGCACGCGTCCGGTTACGAGGTACGGCCCGTTCTCACGAACCTTGATGACGACATCATCCATTTCTTGACAAGGCGTTCGCCGGGCGTTCGGCGCACTCCGTTGCCATGTTGCTGCTTGCTCTTTTGCTTGCTGCGGCGCCCACGCCCACGCCGACTCCGGTGGCCCTGCAGTACGACGAGATTTCGCGCGTGATCGTGGCGCCGGCGACGCCACCGGCCCCGGGTAACTTCGGCGAGGACTATCAGCTCGCGATGAGCGCGTCGTCGCAGTCCGCGCAGCCGACGCCGCCGCCGCGCCGCGGATTGGGCGGGATGATCGGCGGCATGATGATGCCGGGCGGCCCAGGCGGGGGCGGTATGCCGCCCGGCGCGATGGCCATGATGAATCTGATGAAGACCGGGCATCTCGTGCGGTACACGTTCTATTACACGAAGGGCTGGATCCGCGAAGACGATCCGGTCGCGCAGACGGCGACGATTTCGAAGTGCAACGAGCATAGCTTCATCACGCTCGATCTCGCGAAGAAGACTTACGTGCAGACGAGCACGCAGCCGCAAGGCAACTGCTTTGAAATGCCGTCGATGGGCGGTCCGCCCGGCCGCGGCGCACCCTCGCAGAGCAATGCGCAGCCCGGAACCGAGGATCTCGACATCGACGCGACGTCGCAGAATCTGGGTCCGTTGACGATCGACGGTATCGCGACCAACGGCACGAACGCCAACGTCACGATGACGACGACGAACGCGACCGGTTCGTGCCGCAACGCGCAGTTCGGTATGACGACCGTCACCTACGTCTCGAGCATCGGCAAACCGCGCGCCTACTGTCCGCTCACGACCAACCAGTATGTCGCGACCAACCCGGCGCAGATGGCCGCGCAGGGCGGTTGCAAACCGGCGCTGCACGGCAGCGCCTCGGGCATGTTCACGAACAGCCAGAAGCTCGAGATGTATCTCCTGATGAATGCCGACTCACCGCAGATGCGCGGGCGCAGCGTCGGCATGCTCACCGAACGCGGACACGTCGCGTGGCTCTATCGGCCGCAAGCCGATCCGCTCTTCGAAATACCGCCCGGCTTCACCGCGTCGCAGTAGCGAAGAGACCGACCAGCGCGCTTTGCGCGAGGATGTGGCCGCGCATCCGCGCGAGCAGTTCGCTTGCGCTCAAGGGCTGCGCCGCGTCGATCCGCGCGATGTCGAGCGCGTAGAGAGTGAAGTGATAGTGGTGCGGTTTGCCCGGCGGCGGACAGGGTCCAAAATAGCCGAGGCTTCCGGCATCGTTGCGTCCGGAACTTTCGGGCGCGATGACCGCCGCCGGTGGAAACGACCGCATCGCGGGCGAGAGATTATAGGCGACCCAATGATAGAAGCCGCCCGCGCGCGGCGCGTCGGTATCGTGCACGATGAGCGCGAGGCTGCGCGTCGCCGCAGGAAGGTCATTCCAGTGGAGTTCGGGCGAGCGGTTCTCGCCGCCGCACGGAATCGCCGCAGCGGCGAGCGGCAGCGCGCCGCCGTTTCGGAAGGTTGCGCTGAGCAGCAGCACTGCAAGGACGAGGTTCACCGCTGTGACCTCCTTGGCAACATGGGTCGGGGGCCTGTGGTATCATGGCGTGGCCATGATGGGGGTTGGGCTTCACGCGGCGTAACCTTGTGAACCCCGCCAGGACCGGAAGGTAGCAACGGTAAGCGAGTTTTTACGGGTGCCGTGAATTACCTCAACCCCCGTCGTGGTTCCTTATTTATGCAGATTGATACGATCTACGCTTCCCTTGCAGCCTTGATCGCGGCGCTTGCCGCGCTCGTCATCTATCATCTGACGGTCGTCGCGCCGGCGCAGCGGCGCATGCGCAGCCTGCTAGCCGTCCACGACGGCCTCATCGGCGGCGGGGCGGGCGCCTCCGAACGATTGGCCTCCATTGAGGCTGCTCTGTCTGCCGAGCAAGCCGGCCTCAAGAGGGTCGTCGGGCAGGTAAGCGAACTCGAAGCGCTGGCTCGCACGGACGTCTCCCGGGTGGGATTCGTTCGCTACGATGCCTTTGACGACACCGGTTCCGAACTGTCCTATGCGCTGGCTCTACTCAATCGCGAGGGAGACGGCGTGGTGATCTCGAGCATCTACTCGCGCACCGACACGCGGACCTACGGTAAAGCCGTGCAGGGCTACAAGCCCGCGGTGAACGCCTCGGATGAGGAACTCCGTGCGATCGAACGGGCGCGATCGTCGCAGACATGATCAACGACCAACGCTATTACGTGAAGATCGTCCCCGAGAAGGGCGAGACGGTCCACCGCTTTCAAATTCGCCGGCGCCACATCGCGGCTGCGCTCGGTGCGCTGGCGTTCGTCATTCTCGGCTCGCTCGGCTTCGCGCTCGCCGAGGTCGTCCGCGCGCGGATGGAGGTCGCTCACCTCGCGGCACAGGCTGCCGTGCAGCAGGCCTCGCTGCGGCAGATCGACCGGCAGACGGAAAATCTGCGCAAGCAACTCCAGCACGTCCAGAAACAGAACACGGAGATCCGCCAGCTGATCGGCGCCCCGGCCAGCAGTGCCCCTGCGAACAAGCCGGCGGGCAAGACGTCCTGGGTGCGCGGGCAATCGCTACGCGCCGTCGCGGCGCGCGTCGAGGTGCTCAGCGCCGAGGGGCAGGCGATCTCGCACGAGTCGGATTCCATGCGCCGGCTCGCGATGCGCGTGCTGAATATCCACCACCTGCGCGACCTCGCGCGCGCGCAATTGATCGCTGCGATTCCTTCGATCGATCCGGTCGACGGCGCATACATCATCGGATGCTACTGCTATCGCACCTATCCCGACGTCGAATTCCATCCCGGGGTGGACCTGGCGGCCAACTACGGCGAGACAGTTCACGCGACCGCGGCGGGTGTCGTCGTCGCGAACGGCTATGACGGCGGCTACGGCATCAAAATCGATCTCGATCACGGCAACGGCTACCACACCTGGTACGCGCATCTCTCGCAGGTGCTCGTGCAGGTCGGCGCGCACGTCTACAAAGGCGAGCCGATCGGTTTGGTCGGCGCGACCGGCTTCGCGACCGGACCGCACCTGCACTATCAAATCATGTATCAGGGACATCCCGTCGATCCGACGCCGTACCTGCACGGCGTCCCGGCAAATGTCCTCGCCGCGCTCCCGTAGAACCTAGCCGCCGTCATTATGTGTGAAATCGATCAACTGATCGGCTGGCTATTCCGTGCCTATTCGATCCTGCTCTTCGTCTACGCGCTCATTTCGTGGCTGCCCGATCTGCGCGGCGCGTGGGTGCGCTACCTTGCGATGCTGGTCGAGCCGGTGCTCGCGCCGGTCCGGCGCATCATTCCGCCGATCGGCGGTCTCGACATGGCCTTTCTCGTGGTGATCGTCGTGCTGAATTATGTGATTCTGCCGATCCTCAACCACGCCGTGTTCAACGCGTGCTACGCGTACTGACCCCGTGAGCATCAAAGCCGGTAATCCGCACCGTACCGAGATTGCGGACAACGTCCGCAATTTTTGTATCATCGCGCACATCGATCACGGCAAGACGACGCTTTCGGACCGCTTGCTCGAGCTGACGAAGACCGTCGAGGCACGCGATCTCGAAGAACAAGCGCTCGACGCCATGGATCTCGAGCGCGAGCGCGGGATTACGATTCGCATGCACCCGGTCACGCTCAACTACAAAGCGCGCGACGGGAAGACCTATCAGCTCAACCTGATCGACACGCCCGGACACGTCGACTTTTCCTACGAAGTTTCGCGTTCGCTCGCGGCCTGCGAGGGCGCGCTCCTGATCATCGACGCGGCGCAAGGCATCGAGGCGCAGACGCTTGCCAACTATCACCTTGCGCTCGAACACGAGTTGACCATCATTCCGGTCATCAACAAGATCGATCTTCCCGCCGCGGACCCCGAACGCGTGATGGGCGACGTGGAAGAGCTGCTGATCATCGAGCGCAGCGAGTGCATCCTCGCAAGCGCGAAGAACGGCATCGGTATCGAGGAGATTCTCGAAGCGATCGTGACGCGCATTCCAGCGCCCAGGGGACACCGCGATCACCTGCGCGGTCTCGTTTTTAACGCGCAGTTCGATCCCTATCGCGGCGTCGTTTCCTACGTGCGCGTCACGGACGGCGAACTTCGCGCCGGGAGCCGCTTCATGTCGATGGCGCATCTGCGTGTCTACGAATGTACCGAGGTCGGCGTCTTCAGCCCGCAGATGCGGCCGGTCGAGCGGCTCTCGCTCGGCAGCGTTGGCTACGTCATCGCCAACATCAAATCGCTCGGCGACATCGACGTGGGCGACACGCTGACGGAGGCGAGCAATCCGGCGCACGTCGCGCTGCCCGGCTATCGCAAGGCGGTGCCGATGGTGTACTGCGGACTCTATCCCAACGAGGGAGCCGAGTACGAAGACCTGCGCGACGCGCTCGACAAGATGAAGCTCAACGACGCGGCGCTTTCGTACGAGCCGGAGACCTCGGTCGCGCTGGGCTTCGGCTTCCGCTGCGGGTTCCTCGGCCTCTTGCACATGGAGATCGTCCAGGAGCGGCTGGAGCGCGACTACGATCTCGATTTGATCGCGACCTCACCGTCGGTCGTCTTCCGCGTAACGAAGACCGACGGATCGATCGAGATGGTCGACAATCCTTCGAAGCTTCCCGCCAACAACGTGATCGAGAGGATCGAAGAACCGTTCGTCAAGGCGACGATCATCACACCCCAGGACTACGTCGGCTCGATAATGGACATCACGATCGCGCGGCGCGGCACGCTTGCGAATATGGAGTACCTGCACGACGGCCGCGTCATCCTTACCTTCGAGATGCCGCTCATCGAGGTGATCGTCGACTATTTCGATCAGCTCAAATCGCGCACCAAAGGTTACGCTTCGCTGGATTACGAGGTCATCGGCTACCGCGAGGGCGATCTGGTCAAACTAGAGATCTTGCTCAACGGCGAAGCGGTCGACGCGCTTTCGTTCATCGTGGCGCGCGAGAAGGCGCCGGCCCGCGGCCGCGCCCTCGCCGAGAAGCTCAAAGAACTGATCCCACGGCAGATGTTCGAAGTACCGATCCAGGCGGCGATCGGCGGAAAGATCGTTGCACGCGAGACGGTCAGCGCGCAGCGCAAGAACGTGCTCGCGAAATGCTACGGCGGCGACATCACGCGCAAACGTAAGCTGCTCGAGAAGCAAAAGGCCGGCAAGGAACGCATGAAGCGCGTGGGGCGCGTGGAGCTGCCGCAAGAGGCGTTCATGGCGGTCCTGAAACTCGACGAGTGATCACCTATCTCGCAACGAAGAACGAGGGGAAGCTCGCCGAGATCCGCACGATGCTGGCAGGCTCGCCGCTCGAGCTGCGCACGTATTCCGAGTACCGCGATCCCGCCGAAGGCCACGAAAGCTACGTCGAAAACGCGCTATTGAAGGCGCGCGCGCTGCGTTCGCAGCTCTCGTCGGCCGGGATTGCCGACGCGGCCGTACTCGCCGACGATTCTGGCATCGAACTCGACGCACTCGACGGCGGACCGGGTGTCGATTCGGCCATCTACGCGGGCGGGCAGACCAGTTGGCCGCACCGTCTTGCGGCGATGATGGATGCGGTCGCGCAGCACGGCGGCGCGTCGCGCGGCGCACGTTTCGTCTGCGTGATGGCGCTCGTCCTTCCCGGCGGGCGCGAGATCGTCGTCCGCGGTGACGTGCGCGGCGAGATCGCACCCGAGTTGCGCGGCACCAACGGTTTCGGCTACGATCCGCTCTTTTATTATCCGCCGATCGGCAAAACATTCGGCGAAATTCCGGAGCAAGAGAAGAACCTGCTCAGCCATCGCGGGCGCGCGGCGCGCGCGCTCATCGAGGCGCTCGGATGAACGAGCCCGAGATCGTCGCCGCGAGCGACGCGGATCTGCGCGAGATGGCGGCGCGGCGCGGCGGCGACGACGCGAGCCGGCGGCGGTACCTCGCCTTCGCGGAACGTGCGCCGCGCGGCGCGTGGATCGCGCGCGACGCGGGCACGCCGGTCGGCATCGGATTCGCACACGCGCTCGACGACGAGTGGTTTCTGAGCGAACTCTTCGTCGAGCCCTCGTTTCGCCGGCAAGGAATTGGCGCACGCATCTTGCGCGAGGTTGCGCGCGACGCGGGCGACGTCTGGCGCTCGGCGCTGCTCGAGGCCGAGAACGTCGATGCCATGGCGTTCTTTCTCGAGCACGGCGTGGGCATGCAAGTTCCGGTGATGCATATCGCGGGCGAGATTCCGAAGGAGGATGCACTCGTGCCGCTCGCCGCCGGCGACTACCGCTTCGGCACGGTTCCAATCGACGCACGGACGCACGGCGGATTACTGGCGTCGCTCGACCGTGAAGTTCGCGGCAGCGCACGCGAAGCCGATCATCAGCTCTTCGCGGAGCACGCAACCGGCACGCTGCTCCTGCTCAACGACGAGCCCGTCGGCTACGTCTACGTGTGGCCCGACGGGCGGATCGGTCCGATGGCATCGGCGTCGGCCGCATACCTAACGCAGTTCTTGAGCTTCGCGCTGGTTGCGATGCGCCGGACGTACGGGGCGTCGTGGTGCACGATGTTGATTCCCGGAAGCAACGTGCGCGTGTTGCGCGCTGCGCTTCGCGCCGGTTTGAAGCTCGATCGCTCGTACGTCTTTGCGTCGGACCTTCCGGCACTCGAGCTCTCGCGTTACGTCGGGTTTCATCCGCTCGCGTTTTGACGCCACGCGGCTCCCTGCGGAGGGCAGTTGACTTCGGATGGTATAAATGCAGTGGAATCGGGGCGTAGCTCAGCTTGGCAGAGCACTTCGTTTGGGACGAAGGGGTCGCATGTTCGAATCATGTCGCCCCGACCACTTGCGGAGGCGTGGTATCCTAGCCCAGGGTACCAGCCTCCAACCGATTCGAGCGCCCGTGGTCTAACAGGATAAGGCACGAGTCTTCTAAACTCGAAGATGGGGGTTCGAGTCCCTCCGGGCGCGAAGCATCGGGCCCGAGCGCGGTGATTGTAGCTCAGTTGGTTAGAGCGCCTGACTGTGACTCAGGAGGCCGGCGGTTCGAGCCCGCTCAGTCACCCCATTTTTTTACCAAGGGGGCCCTACCCGAGAGCGGGTTGGGCTCTCTTGCTTCGAGAACCTCAATCAGTCCAATGGAGCGCGAAGCCAGCCAGCGGCCACGCCTCACCGACTCAGTGGGCATCCTCGTTACGGTGCTCGCGGCGCTGCTCTTGGGCTTCGTTATTTTCCAAATCTATCAACTCGGTCACGAGGCCGGACTCGACCGCAACGCGCTGACGCGCGAGCGCGTCGCCGTGGCAGAGACCGCGCACGTGCTCGCTGTGGTCGACGCGCTGGATAACTATCGCTTCGCGTTGATGGTGCGCCGGCCGACGGTCGCGCTGCGTGCGCGGGCGCAGGCGACGCTCGACGTACTCGAGAGCGACCTCACAACCGGCGACGCCGCGATCTTCCACATGAGCGAGGATTGGAATACGCTCGATCGCGCCTGGCGCGAGCCGCGTACTTTCGAACCGGGGCCGAACGCCATGCTGAGCATGCGCACCATCATGGCCGACCTCTCCTCGATCGTCAACGACTTGGAAGACCGCTCGGGACTCACGTACGACCCGAGCAGCAGCGCGCAAGACCTGGCCGACATCTACATGCAAGAGACGCTCTTCGACATTTCGGGAACGCGGCGGTTGGAGAGTGTCGCGGTAGCCGCGATTCGGGACGGCGGCCTTACCCTCGGGCAGCGTCTCGACGCCGCCGGCAACCTGACGAGCCTGCGCGGGTCCTACGACCTTTCGCGCGATCAGATCCCGCAAGTCGTACGCAGCGTCGACGCGCTCGACCCGTCGCAGCGCGCGCGCTGGGACCAGCTCCCGAGCTTGACGACGCGGCTCGATACGGCCGGAACGCGGTTCCTCTCCGTCCTGGTTCCCGGCGTGATGCTGCAAGAGCATCCCTCGGCCTCCGAGGCGCTGATCGAGCGCGGCGCCGATGCCGCCGTCGATGCAGCCCGCCGCGTGAACCTGTTGAGCGGCGCGGCATTGGACGCGAGTCTGGCGGAGCGCGGCCGCATTCAGGCCGAACGCAACCGGTATCTCTATCTAGCCTTCGTCCTGGCCGCGATCATGATCGTGGGTGTGCTCATCACGATCTATCAGTTGATCGCTCGCCGCGACCGCAACGCGCTGCGCGAAGCGCTGCGCGAAGCCGCGCGCCTGCAGGCCGAACTCGCGCGCCAAGATGCCGAGGAGGCGCTGCGCCTCACCGAGGCGCAGTTCCGCGCCGTGTTCGACGGTGCCGCGATCGGAATCGCAGTCGTGGATCGTGCGGGAGCGCTGCTCGACGCCAACGACGTCTACCGGACGATGTTCGGTGACACGATCGATACCGCGATCGACGGACATCGCGACGAACTCGAGTCGGTGTGGATCGGCGAACGCGAGACCTTCGAGTTCGAACAGCACGCGCGTTCCGCGAGCGGCGTCGAGATTTGGACCGATGCCACCGTCTCGATCGTGATGGACGAGAACAAAGCGGCGCGATTCGCGATCTGCATGTTCCGTGACAAAACCGAACTCAAGCACAGCGAACGGCGCATGCAGCACAGCAAGACCCACGATGAACTGACCGGTCTGCCGAATCGCGCGCTCTTCGACGATCTGCTGCGGCGGCGATTCGGCGAGGCCGGCGCGCTCTTGGACTCGTTCTTCGCCGTGCTCTTCGTCGACCTCGAGCACTTCAAGGAGGTCAACGAGTCGCTGGGCCACGCCGCCGGCGACCTCGTGTTGACCCAAATCGCCGGCCGGCTACGCTCCTCCGTAGACGCGCGCGACGCGGTTGCGCGGCTCGGCGGTGACGAGTACGCGGTACTGCTGCGATCGCTCGACGACGTGCTGCACGTCGAGTCGGTCGCGCGCCGCATTCTGAACAATCTCGCGAAATCGATCACCATCGGGTCGCGCTCGGTCTTTCTGAGCGCCAGCATCGGTATCGCGATCGCCAACGCCGGATACGAACGCGCCGAGGACGTGATGCGCGACGCCGAGATCGCGATGCAGCACGCCAAGGCGAGCGGCGGCGCGCGCTTTGCCGTGTTCGATTCGACCATGCACGAACGGGCGCACAAGCGGCTGCAGTTGATCAGCGACCTGCGCCTAGCGCTCGAGCGGCACGAGTTCCGCATGCTCTACCAGCCTATCGTCTCGCTGCAGGACGGCGCGGCGAGCGCCTGCGAGGCCCTCATTCGCTGGGATCATCCAAATCTCGGCGTCCTCACGCCCAACGAGTTCATTCCGCTCGCGGAGCAGACCGGCCTCATCACCTCGCTCGGAAAATTCGTGCTGCAGAGCGCGTCGGAGCAATACGCGGCGTGGCGGCGCAACCGCGGTGGCAACCTGGATTTTTGCATGCACGTGAACGTCTCGGCTACGGAACTGAGCGATCCCGATTTCGAGCGCACGCTGGTACAGATCGTCGAACACAACGGCCTCAATCCGGCCGACTTCGTCATCGAGATCACCGAGAGCGTCGTCGTGGACGAAGGCACGCGCGCGAACGCGACGATCGAACGCGTGCGCAACCGCGGCTTCAAGATCTGCATCGACGACTTCGGCACCGGGTACTCTTCGCTGCGCTATCTGCAGCAGTTCGAGGTCGACTCGATAAAGATCGATCGCTCGTTCGTCTGCGGCAACGACGGGCGCTTGGCGAGCGAGCCGATCGTGCGCACGCTCATCGCGCTCGCGGAGGCGTACAACGTGCGCGTCGTCGCCGAAGGCATCGAGACCGTCGAGCAGCGCGAGATGCTGCGCAACGCGGGCTGCCGCCTGGGCCAGGGATATCTTTTCGCGCATCCGCTCGCCTCGGCCGAACTCACCGAACGCTATCCCGACGTGCTCGGCCGCGTGGTGCGCAGCGCTTCGGCCTAGGGGGTTGCCAACCCGGGCGCGTATCGCTACAATACGGCGGTCCGCTCGGGAACACGCGCCTTTAGCTCAGTCGGTAGAGCAGCGGACTTTTAATCCGTTGGTCCCGGGTTCGAGTCCCGGAGGGCGCACGTATGCACCGCTAGCTCAATGGTAGAGCAGTTGACTCTTAATCAATTGGTTCGGGGTTCGAGTCCCTGGCGGTGCACCAAAATTCGAAGAGCCTGAGGCGTTCCCTCAGGTTCTTGCGTTATATAGGCGTAGCCATGAAGTTCTCGATTGCCGTGTTGGCCGTTGCGGCAGCCCTGCTCGCGGCAGCGCCGCGCGCGGTCGCCGCGCCCGATCCGTACGAGATTTGGGGCAAGGCGCGCGCCTACTGGCTGCAGCAGCGCTATCCGGCGCTGATCGATTACAAAGTGGCGGTCGAGATAACCGAAGGCGGGAACCAGCGCGTCGAGCGCTACGATTCGCAGTACGATGCCGTCGACGGAACTGTCAACGTCGACCCGGTAAGCGACTATCAGCTCGCGCATCCGGTGAGGCCAACCGGCATCGACGTTGGGCTCATCGTATGGAGGAACAAACCGCTGCCGCCGGTCGACTGGCTCGGCGTGCCGCATTTGGCGCCGGTCTACTCGTTCGGCATGGCGCCTTTCGTGCCGGCGCCGACGCCAACACCGTTCAACTCCGCTGCGCTCGTCGCGCAAATTCGCAGCGAGTTCCACGATCCCAATCCGCGCGCCACCTCCGCACCCTCGCCCTCACCCGCGAGCGGGTTGGAAGAGATCGCGACGGTCTACGCGCACAATCGCGACTACACGATCGTGTTGCTCGGAGACGAGACGATCGACGGACATGCGTGCTACCATCTCGCGCTTACGCCGACGCACGACCCGGGGCGATTCCGGATACGCGACGCCTGGATCGACGAGCAGAGTTTCGCGACGTGGCAGCTGCAGGAAGCATTGAATTTCAGGAGCGGACCGGGCACTGCCGTCGGCTGGATGATCCACTTTGCCGACAGTGGTGACGGGCATTACATCAGCGAGGAAGATGCGCTCGCCCCGATGACGAGTGCCGGGGAGATCTTTACCAAGGCGGCCGTACGCTTCGAGAACGTCGTCGCCGCGAGCCGCGCGAGGCCGGAAAATCCGTTCCCGCAGGGCGGCGCCGTACTGGAAGAGCCGCCTCCCTAGCGGCCTGACGTTCGGGAGGAAAAGCACCCCAGGCGTAATATCTATGGTGGTCGCCACGGGCAAGTGGCGGAACTGGCAGACGCGCTGGATTTAGGTTCCAGTGGGGCAACCCGTCAGAGTTCGACTCTCTGCTTGCCCATAAAACCGAAGACGTCGAGTGCGGAAGTAGCTCAGTGGTAGAGCATCGCCTTGCCAAGGCGAGGGTCGCGAGTTCGAATCTCGTCTTCCGCTCCACTTTATAAGAGATTACGGGGCGCGGGCGCGCAAGCGCCGAAGCGCCCCTTTCGTATTTTGGAAAAGGAACGTTTGCCGTCCGTGAGCACCTCGACCCTGACCCGCCTTGATCCCACGCAGGTGGAGCTCGAGATTCCCATCACCGCCGAAGAGCTGGAAGCCGCGCGGGAGCGCGCTTTCCGCCGGCTTTCGAAGAACGTCAAGCTTCCCGGCTTCCGGGCGGGCAAGGCGCCGCGCCGCGTCTTCGAGCAGACGTATGGTTCGGAGACGATCGCGAGCGAAGCGCTCGAGGACGTCGTTCCCGAGGTCTACGCGCGCGCGGTACGGGAGCACGAGCTGGTCCCGGTCGATCGACCGAAGATGGAGCTGCTCCCGGCCGAAGAGGGCAAACCCTCGCGCCTGAAGGCCACGGTCGCAGTCCGGCCGCCGATCGAGCTGCGCGCGTACAAGGGCATCGAGGTCGAGCGCGATCTCTCCCCGATCGGCGACGACGACGTCGAGCGCAGCCTGGCTGCGCTGGCAAAGGAGCGCGCGACCTTGGTTCCGGTCGAGCGGCCGGCGCAGCTCGGGGACGTGGTCACGCTCGACTATGAAGGAAAGATCGAGGGCGTCGCTTTTGAGGGCGGCTCCGCCAAGGGGCAGATGACCGAACTCGACGAGAACCGCTTCATCCCGGGCTTCGCCTCGGGCATTGCGGGGATGAGCGCCGGCGAGACCAAGGAGGTCGAGGCGGTATTCCCGAGCGACTACCCCAAGGAAGAGCTAGCCGGAAAGACGGCGCTCTTCACCGTTACGGTGCACGATGTGAAGGCGCTCGAACTACCCGCAATCGATGACGAATTCGCGAAAACCATCTCCGAGAACGAGACGCTGGCCGCGCTGCGCGCCGACGTGCGCAAGCGCCTCGAAGCGATCGCGCAGTCGCGCGCGCGCCGCGCGGTCGGCAACACGCTGATGGAGAAGCTGCTCGAGTCGCACGAATTTCCGCTGCCCGACGTCCTGGTCGAGCGCGAGATCGACAATATGGTCAGCGATATGGCCTCGACGGTCGCGCAGAGCGGTCTCTCGTTCGACGATTATCTCAAAGAGCAGGGCAAGACCGAGGAGGAATTGCGCGCGAGCCTGCGTGCCGACGCCGAACAGCGCGTCAAAGGCATGCTCGTGATCGAAGAGATCGCGCGCGCTGAAGGCATCAACGCGACGCCGGCCGATATTGCAGAGGAGTTGGGTGCGCTCTCCCGTCAGTACGGGCAGCCCGTCGACCGTATTCGTAAAGCGCTCGGGAACAATGTCGTCTCGCTGATGGAGGGCATCGTCAGGAACAAGACGCTCGAATTCCTCGTCGACAACGCCAAGGTCGTCGACCGGGTTTCGGACGCAGCCCCGTAGGCGACGAACGCCCGTAACCTTCACCCGCACCGTGCGGGTCTCACTCTTGCGAAACCGTCCTTCTGGCAAATCGTAAAAGGAATACAACAAGCATGGGTCACCTCGTACCGATGGTCGTCGAGCAGAGCGCGCGCGGAGAACGCGCGTACGATATCTACTCGCGTCTGCTCAAAGACCGGATCGTCTTCGTCGGGGGACCGATCGACGACCATCTCGCCAATCTCGTCATCGCGCAACTACTCTTCCTCGAAAAGGAAGACCCGGACAAAGATATCGACATGTACGTCAACTCGCCGGGCGGAAGCGTTACCGCGGGCCTGGCGATCTACGACGCCATGCGCTTCATCAAGCCGGACGTGGCTACGATCTGTATGGGCATGGCAGCCTCCATGGGTTCGGTCCTGCTCACCGGCGGCGCGGCGGGAAAGCGTTACGCCCTGCCCCACGCCAAGATCCTCATCCACCAGCCGTGGGTCTCGCAGATCGGCGGCCAAGCGACCGACGTGGAGATCGCCGCCCGCGACCTGATCGCGACGCGCCAGACGATCGCCAAAATCTACGAGCGGACGACCAAAAAGCCTATCGAGCAAGTCCTTAAGGACATCGACCGCGACTACTACATGACCAGCGAAGAAGCCAAGGACTACGGGATTATCGATCACGTTATCGAAGACCGTGGAGCCTTGTCGACGCCGGCTTAACGCCCAGGAGGACGCCCGCCCCCGATATGTTCCGATTCGGAGACGAGAAGGGTCAGCTCAAGTGCAGCTTCTGCGGCAAGTCGCAGGAGCAGGTGCGTAAATTGATCGCCGGCCCGGGTGTCTACATCTGCGACGAGTGCATCGAGCTTTGCAACGAGATCATCGAAGAAGAGCTCTACAAGAACGTCGACGAGAACCTGCGGCTACGCAACATCCCCAAGCCGAAAGAGATCAATCACATCCTCAATCAGTATGTGATCGGTCAAGAGCGCGCAAAGAAATCGCTGGCGGTTGCGGTCTACAACCACTACAAGCGCATCAACGCCGGCGGCGCAGCCGACGAAGTCGAGCTCCAGAAGTCGAATATTCTGCTCGTTGGTCCGACCGGTTCGGGCAAGACCTACCTCGCGCAGACGCTGGCGAAGATTCTCGACGTACCGCTTGCGATGGCGGACGCGACCTCACTTACCGAGGCCGGCTACGTCGGTGAAGACGTCGAGAACATTCTGCTCAAGCTCATTCAGGCCGCCGACTACGACGTGAAGCGCGCCGAAAAGGGTATCGTCTACATCGACGAGATCGACAAGATCGCGCGCAAGAGCGAGAACCCGTCGATCACGCGCGACGTTTCGGGCGAGGGCGTACAACAAGCGCTGCTCAAGATTCTCGAAGGCACGACGGCCAACGTACCGCCGCAGGGCGGGCGCAAGCATCCGCATCAAGAGTTCATCCAGATCGACACGACCAACGTGCTGTTCATTTGCGGCGGCGCGTTCGACGGTCTGGAGCGGATCATCGAGTCGCGCGTCAGCGCGAACAACATGGGCTTCCGTGCGACCCCCGAAGGCAAGAAAGACGCTCGCACGGGTAAGCTGCTGCAACAGCTCATGCCCGAGGATCTGCTGAAGTTCGGCTTGATTCCCGAGTTCATCGGGCGTTTGCCGATCGTCGTGACGCTCGACGCGCTCGACGAGCTGGCGCTGCGCCGCATCCTGACCGAGCCGCGCAACGCGCTCGTGCGGCAGTTCCAGAAGATCTTGAACATGGACGGCGTCGATCTGCAGTTCACCAAGGACGCGCTCGTCGCGATCGCGACCAAGGCGCAGGGCCGCAAGACCGGCGCGCGCGGATTGCGCTCGATTCTCGAAGAGACGATGCTCGACGTGATGTACGATCTGCCTTCACTGCAAGGCGTGAAGAAGTGCATCATCAATAAAGACGTCATCGAGAAGAAAGAGTCGCCGACGCTGATCTATCAAGAGCAGAAGAAGGACATGCCCGCGTAGTTTGTCACTTCCGAAGACCTACGATCCAAAGGCGGTCGAGCCGCGCCTCTACGACTTCTGGGAACGCAGCGGATTCTTTCACGAGGATCCCGATCCGGCGCGCCCCCCCTTCATCATTGCCATGCCGCCGCCGAACGTCACGGGCCGCGCGCATCTCGGTCATGGTTCGACCTTCACGCCGCAAGACGCGCTGACGCGCTATCACCGGATGCTCGGCGACAATGCCGATTGGCTTCCGGGTACCGATCATGCCGCGATTGCAACCGAAGCCGTCTTGGTGCGCGAACTCGCAAGCCAAGGCATCTCGCGTGAGAGTCTCGGCCGCGAGCGCTTCGTCGAACGCGCGTGGGAGTGGTCGCGCGAATATGGCGGCACGATCAACGCGCAGTTTCGTGCGCTTGGCTTCGGCCCCGATTGGCAGCGCGAACGCTTCACGATGGACGAAGGCCTCTCGGCCGCGGTTCGCAAGGTTTTCGTCGCGCTCTATCGTGAGGGGCTCGTCTATCGCGGCAAGCGGCTGATCAACTGGGACCCCAAGGCGAAGACGACCGTCTCGGACGCCGAGGTCGATCACGTCGAACGCGATTCGTACCTCTGGCACGTGCGCTACCTGCTGATCGATGACGCTACGGGAATGTCGATCGCGAATCAGGGCATCGAAATCGCGACGACGCGGCCCGAGACGATGCTGGGTGACGTGGCGATCGCCGTGCATCCCGACGACGAACGCTACGCGAAGCTCGTCGGCCGCAGCGTGATGCTTCCGTTGATCGGCCGCGCGATCCGCATCGTCGCGGACGAGGCGGTCGATCCGTCGTTCGGCACCGGTGCGGTCAAGGTCACGCCGGCGCACGACGCGACGGACTACGAGATCGGTCTGCGCCACAACCTTCCGATGCCCAGCGTCATGGATGAAGAGGCGCGGATCACCGGCAGCGAGATCGCGGTCGGACCCTACGCCGGACTCGACCGGTACGAGGCGCGCAAGCGCATCGTCGAGGATTTGCGCGCGCGCGGAAATCTCGTCAAAGAGGAACCGTATCGTCACGCGGTCGCGGTGAGCGAGCGCTCGGGCGAAGTGATCGAACCGATGCTCTCGCTGCAGTGGTTCGTAACGATGAAACCGCTCGCCGAGCCTGCGCTTGCAGCCTATCGCGAAGGCCGGCTGCGCTTCGTTCCGGAGCGCTACGGGCGCACGTACGAAACCTGGCTCGAGAACATCCGCGACTGGAACGTCTCGCGGCAAGTGTGGTGGGGCCATCAGCTTCCGGTTTGGTACACGCCCAAGGGCGAGGTCGTCGTCGCCGAGAGCGAAGACGAGGCTTTTGCAATCGCGCGCGAGCGCTACGCCGCAACGGAGCTGACGCGCGATCCGGATACGCTCGACACCTGGTTCTCGAGCGGACTCTGGCCCTTCTCGGTTCTCGGCTGGCCGGAGCAGACGCCCGAGCTTGCGCACTGGTATCCCGGACAAGTCCTCGTCACCGGATGGGAGATCATCTTTCTCTGGGTCGCGCGCATGGTGATGCTCGGCATCCACTTCATGGGCGAGGTTCCGTTTGCGACGGTTTTCATCGCGCCGCTCGTCTTCGACGCGCAAGGGCGCAAGATGTCCAAGTCGCTCGGCAACGCGATCGATCCGATGACCCTCGTCGATCGCTACGGCGCCGACGCGTTCCGCATGGGTATTCTGCGGCAGATGCGTTTGGAAGGTCAGGAGATTCGTTTTCAGGAGTCGCGCTGCGAAGAGGCGCGCAACTTCAACAACAAGATTTGGAACGCGACGCGCTACATGCTCTCGCTGCCGCAGGGGCTGCCGCGTGCCATGACGCTGCCGAAGGAGGAGCAGCTCACGACCGCCGATCGCTGGATCCTCACGCGGCTGCACGACACGATCGTCGCGACGAGCGAGCGCTTCGACGCCTTCGACTTCGGCAACGCCGCTGATACGCTGTGGCGCTTCATTTGGTACGAGTTCTGCGACTGGTACGTCGAAGCGACGAAGGTCGAGCAGAATCACGCCACGCGCGCGGCGGTGCTCTCGTTCGTATGGAACAACGCCATGCGCTTACTGCACCCGATCGCGCCGTTCATCACCGAGGAAGTGTGGCTCGCGCTTCCGCACGACGGCGTGACGATCATGACCGCGACGTGGCCGG
>Ga0335073_10000808_pt1 | contig 40979 bp, 34 predicted proteins | sample Lox_Sample_22_FD_207093 | JGI IMG/M metagenome (GOLD analysis project Ga0335073, IMG submission 207093) | Soil microbial communities from Loxahatchee National Wildlife Refuge, Florida, United States - Lox_Sample_2.2 | ecosystem: Environmental > Terrestrial > Soil > Wetlands | place: USA...
AGACTCCGTAGACGGTCTGCGTCTGGGTATTGTCGATGTCCGGGGTTCCCAGGAACTGGCCCGTGCCGAAGTACACCATCGTGCCGAGCAGCGCCGGGTAATTCGGGTTGAGCGAGGCCACCGGCGAGGTCGTGATGGGCTGCGGATTGCCGCTCACGGAATCTCGCGCCTGAAACAGCACCGTCACCGTCCACAGCGCGGGGTTTGCGTTGGAGATGTCGACGCGCCAGAGGTTTCCTTGCAGGTCGCCCGCATACACGACATTCGCATACGCGGTCATCTGGCCGCTCGTGTTCACCGCGATCACCGTCGACAGACCGTTGGCGGCGCTCGCGTTGCAGACGTTGGTGGCGAGCGCCGCGCACAGGTCGATCTTCTGCAGGATGGCGCCCGTCTGCGGATTGAGGGCGTACAGCACCGGTGTCTCGCGCGCGCTGTCGTAGCCGTTGCCGACCAGCACCGCCCAGCCTGCCGCCGTGTTGGCGAGCGCGGGCGTCGAGAAGCCGAGTCCCATGTCGATGTCGGTGAAGTCCCAGAGCACGGCCGAGGCGAGGGCGTTCTCGCTGGTGATGTTCTGCGGGCTGGTGACATCGAGCGCATAGACGCTGCTGCCGCCCTGTGCCTGCACCCCGACGAGCACGGTGTGCCAGGTGCTGTCCGCGAACTGCACATCGCTCGCCTGCGGCGAGCCGTTCACGTAGAACTGGTGCTGCGCGTTGTAATACGGCGAGACCAGCTTGATGAGGTTGGCGTAGCCACCCTGCGGGATGTAGGCGAAGCGCTCGTTGCCCGTCGCCGCATCGAAGGCGTGCAGCATGCCATCATTGGCGCCGACGTAGACCACCGGTGGACGGCCCGCGTTCGCGTTGGCGAAGGCGACGTACGAGGTCGACTGATTGTTCGCGCTCGGCGCCCCGACGTACAGCGGGCTCGAGTCGACGATGTCGCCGAGCTTGTGGGTGCGATTGCGGAAGTTTCCGCCGTTGCGCTGTTCCAGGCGATGCGAGCCACGCAGATAGTGAAGCACGTCGAGGCCGCTCGGATCGGCGGCGAAGGTCGCCAGCTCCTGCCCGAGCGTGGTCGAGCTCGCAATGCCCGTCGCGGGCGAGCCCGAGGTCCACTCGAACGGCGTCGCGGCGCCCGCCACCGGGTCCCAGGTGGCGATGAGCCGCGTCCAGCTCGCGATCGCATCCAGCTGGGTCTGCGCCGACCAGAGCGGCGGGCTCAGGATCACGTTGCCGGACGCATCCACCCCGTACGCCAGCAAGTTGCCGGTCCAATCCTGATAGGTGTCGGATGTGTTGAACTGCGACTGGTAGACCACCGAGTTGGTGTTGAGGCCGGTCGAGTTCACCGCGGCCGAGGCGGTCGACTGCGTCGCCGCCAGGATCTTGGTGATGATGATGTTGAGATCGTTGGTGACGTCCTGCGGCGAGGTGGCCGCGAAATAGGTGCCGGTGCCTCCCGCGACGGCCATGGCCGTGAGCGTATTGGCGGCGGCGGGATTGGCCGCCGGATCGACGCCTGCGCCCACGCCGATGATATAGGTCGCGATGCCGCCGGCCGCGCCGCCATTGTAGGCCGCGGTGAGCTGATCGATGGTGTCTTGCAATGCCTGATCATTGGTGCTCACCAGCGCACCGTTCCCCGGGTAGGCGAAATTGGCCCACACCCCGTAGCCCGTTGCGGAGGCGCTCCCGAGGGGCGGCCAGCTCCCGCCGTTCTTGTCCTCGGTCGGCAGGCCATCGGTGATGAGCACGATGTAGCGCTGGGGATTGCAGCTGTTGGTGCTCGGAGGATTTGCGCTGCTGAAGTAGTGGGCCGACGAGGCGATGAGCGAGGCGATCGGCGACTGGATCGCCGCCGCCTTGATCTCGTTCGTGCCGGTGGAATCGGTCTCCGGCTGCAGATAGGGCGTGAAGGCCGCGATTGCCGCCGCGACCGAAGCAGGCGTCGGATTGGCGCCGGAGGTGGTGATGGGCACGATGGGCGCGGGCAATCCGCCGCTCACCCAGTAATCCTGGCCGCCCGTGTAGTAGCCGAAGCCGCGGGCCTCGTACATCACCTCGGTCGAGTAAGGCACGAATCCGGCATTGGTGGGCCCGGTCCAGGTCGCGCAGCCGTTGACCTCGCTGTAATACTGCTCGTAGACGCCGCCGCCGACATACTGCCCGAGGCTGAATTGGGGCGGAAAAGGATTGACCGGATGCGGGCCGTTGTACACCACGCACACGGGAGCTTCCCCACCGGTTCCTGCGTACAGCACGTCGTTGATGGAAGGATCGTCGCTGCTCGCGCTCACCAGCATGTAGGGCTGCAGCGTGATGCTCTGCGTGGCGTAGTAGTTGCTCAGGTTGTAGCAGCTCCACTGCACCCAGGTCAGCCACGGGGGATTGATGTTGACGCCGTAGCACGGATTGGCGACGTACTCGCTGGCGCCCGGGATGGATGTGAACACGAAGCCGCCCGGCGGGCTCATCTGATAAACCCAGGTCTCGTATTCGTTGAGACCCCAGGTCGAGTAGTCCATGAGCCCGAAGTCGGCGTACTCCATGTAGGAGTTCAAGATCTGGGTGATGCCGGCCTTCGCGACGTTGAGTCGGCTGGGCGAGTTGTCGAGTCGCTGTCCGGAGGAGATGACCGTGTAGGGCGCGACCGCCGGCGTGCCCGCCGGTGTCGCCGCGGTGACCGCGGGACAGGGCGGCGTGCCGCAGGCCACCGTGCCCAGGTTGACGGGCGGCGTGAAGCCGGCACCCACCGTGTAGCTGAAGTTGGCGGGTGAGCTCGAGGGGTTGAGCTCGGCGAAGCCGAGCGAGCCCGCCCCGGTCATGATCGCACCGGACAGCGTTCCGTCCACCGACTGCGAGTTCGCGAGCGCGAGCAGGATCTGCGGGTGCGCCGGCAGAGCGACCGTCATCGGCACCTGCGAGATCGGGATGGGGGCGGGAGCGGGAGCGGGAGCGGCGGCCCATGCGGCGGCGGCCGCGAAGGTCGCGGCGGCACAGGACACGAGCGCATTGCGCGCGGCCTTGAGAAGAGTTTGGTTGAAGGTAGCCACGATGGGAACTCCAGGCTCAGCGGAAAATGCTTTGCAGCGTGGTGCTCGAGGTTTGATCGGCGCCCTGGCCCTGAGCGGTGATGCGATACACCGCCACCGGGCTCGAGGGCGAGGCGTACTGCACCTGGCCGATGCTCTCGCCCGGCACCGCCACCGGCGGCAGGCTCTCGACGATGTAGAGCGGCGTCTGCGCGTTCGCGGCGATCGCCGTCAAGTTGGGTCCCGCATAGGCTATGGACTGCGTCGACCAGTCGAAGGGCCCGGACTGCAGCACGCTGCCGGTCGTGGGGCTGAGCGTATAGAGGCCGTTGGCGTTGGCGGCGAACTGCGCCGCCGTCCAGGTGCCCGTGAGGATGTTGGCCTCCGCGGCGCGCAGCGCCGCCTCGGCGGCCTGCGCGCCGGTCAAATGGTTGTCCTCGTTGCGCGCCATGCGCTCCTCGACGGTTTGCATCCTCGCCGCCGTGACGCCGATCAGGCTCAGGATGACGAGCAAGATGAGCGCGACGAACAGCACGACGCCGCGCTGCTTCGAGGGCAAGGAGGGCTTGGAGTGGCGCTGCATGTCAGGCTCCCGTCATGGCGCGAGGTTGCGCAAGCTCACCGTGACTTCGAACACCTGGCGCGCGCGCGAATCCCGGGGCGCGGTCACCGTGGTGCCGAGCAGGCTGTAAGTCGGCGCGGCGGCGGGCGGGGACACGACTCCCGGCTGGCTCGCCGCGAGCAGCGCGATCTTGACGCTGATCACGTTGTTGAAGCTCGTGGCAGGATTGGCTGCGGTATTCACCACCTGGTCCGCCGTCAGATACTCGCCCACGGTCTGCGTGCCGCTGGTATCCACGCCGTAAAGGACCTGCATAGCCTCGATGTCGGGCACGAGCTCGCTGGCCGTGAAGGCGCCGCCGCCGTTCAGATCGAGCGCGTAGAGCGCGCCGTCGCCGTCGGCTCCGAGGCCGATGTAGTAGACGGTGGCATCCACCGGCTCGACCTGGGAACCCACCTCGAAGCTCACCGGCAAGCTGCTGGTCGAGTTGTTCGGCCAGCCGCCGGCGCCCAGAGTGACCGTATTGGCGCCGACGCTCGAGATCCACATCACCACCGATTTGGCGCAATCCGAGATGGTCGCGAGCTGACCGCCGGCGAGGCTCGCGGGAGCGTTCACGGTGAAGGTCGATGCGCCGTTCGCGATATTGGTGACGTAGGCGGGTTGTGCGCCGCGCAGGGTCGAATAGACCACGAGCACGTCGTTGTTCTTGAGGATCTGCCCCATCGGGGCGGTCTCGCCGGCCGGCGCCGCGATGCCGATGAGCGCCGGATCGAGACCGGCGGGAATGGTGCCCGCAGGGGAGAGCCAATCGGCCGCCGTGGAATCGACCGCCGCCGGAGCCGCATTCGACGCCAGCGGTACGTTGTAGGCGCCGCCGGGCGCCGTACCGGCGGCCTCGTAGCCCATGAGCGCCTGCGAGAAATTGGCATATACCGGACTCGGCGCGGGGGCGAGGATGCTCAGCTGGCGCTGTGTGGTGTTGCACGCCATGAAGCCGGCGGAGCGCAGGCTGTTGGCGATGAAGTCGAGCGCGAAGCGTCCGCCGTCGGCGACGGCGGCGGTGCCCGAGGTCCCTTGGAACGAGGAGCGCGAGGCGAGGAACACCGAGAGCACGGCCGCAGAGACGATCAGCGCGAGGGTGATGGCGACCATGAGCTCGACCATGGAAAAACCGCGCACCCCATGCGCCATCGAGCCGCGCGCCGCGCGCGCCATCGAGGGCGCGCTCACAGCACGGTCTCCAGCACGACCGTCATCGGCGCCGGACCCGGACCGCTGCGAGCGAAGATCGATTGCGCGGCGGCATCGTCCCACTGCACCGTGATGGTCGCCGTCGTAGGAGTGCCGGCAGTGACGATCTGGCCCTGGCCCGACGGCAAAGCCTGCGCCAGACGCTGCTTCCAGGCGTAGATGTCGTAGCCCGCGAGGGTCGCGGCCGCGCACGGCGCGGTCACGCACACGCCGTTGCCGGGATTGGTGCCCGAGCTCGCGTAAGGGGTGTCGTACGCCTGCACCACGGCTTGCGCGCGGTTCGCGCGCATGTTGTCGAGGATCTCGTAGGCGAGCTCGGTGGCCTGGCCGCGCAGATACGCGCTGTCGTTCGAGTGCGCCGACCAGAGCAGGAGCTTGCCCATGCCGAGCAGCCCAACGCTCAGCACCACGAGCGCGACCATGACTTCGATCAGCGTGAAGCCGCCGGATTGCGCGCCGGTCTGCGGGCGGGCGGCCGATCCTGGGCGAGCACGAGTTACGGACATGCGATGGGATTCCCCGAGACCGACTGGCCCTTGGTCTGCGATGCGGCCACGCGGCCGGTCGAGTTGACTTCGACCTCGAGCGCATAGGCGGCGCCGCGCGGGTCGCATACCGCGAAGGTGGTGAGCGCCGAGGGCGTCACCAGGCCGCTCGAGATGAAAGTGATTCCGGTCGTGGATCCGGTCGCCGTGATGGTGTTGGAGCCGGCGAGCGGCGGCACACTCTGCAGCGGCGGATCGGCGGGATTCGAGTCGACGACCACCCATCCGCCATACCAGTTCGCGCCGCCGCTGCAGGCGGTACCGGCCGCGTTCGCCGGACAAACGGTCACGCTCGCGTCGCGCTTCACGGCTTCGCCGCGCGCGTAGTTGAGGCTTTCGACCAGCGAGTTGACCTGGGCGACGTCGCGATCGTTCTGCACGAAATTGGAGAACGCCGGCACGGCGATGGCCGCGAGAATCCCCGCGACCGTCACGCTCACGATCAGCTCGATGAGCGTGAATCCCCGCCGCGGATGGAGGACTCGGTCATGGCTGCATGCGGTACGCTTCATGGTGGGCGAGACTAGGAGTGGTAGCTTGCGCGGACCTGACGCCGGATCGCCAAGTGGCGAGACTGTGAGGCAGGTCCGCCGGCTCGCGCGGGTCGCGGCGCAGCGCGTGTGCTACGGCCGGCGCCGGGCCGACCGATCCAACATATTGCGACCCGGCGCCGGCCTCGTGCGCGAGCAGCGGATCAAGGACAGCGAAGTGCCGCGCCCGACAAGCTCTGTCCGGCCTTCTGCGCGGCGGCGATGTGCCCGCTCGAGCTCACTTCGATCGCGCGCGCAAACTCCGCGCCGCGCGCATCGCAGATCGTCATGGCGGTGTTCATCATCGGCATGACGCGACCCGTCGACTCGAACGTGATACCGGCGGCCGAGCCCGTGACCGAGAGCGTCATTCTGTCCTTGAGCGGCGGCATGCTCCTGAGCGGCGCATTCGCGCGATTGGAATCGACGACCACCCAGCCGCCCGACCAGTCCGTTCCGCCGCTGCAGCTCGCGCCGTTGGTCGAGGGGCAGACGGTCACGCCGGTGTTGCGCTTCACCGCCTCGGTGCGCGCGTAGTTGAGGCTCGCGGCGAGCGTGTTGAGCTGGCCGATGCATCGATCGCTCTTGAGGAGGTTGTTGAAAGCGGGAACCGCGAGCCCGGCGAGCACGCCGAGCACGCCGGTGGTGACGAGAACGTCGACCAGCGTGAAACCACGCTGCGAGTTAACGTATTGTCGGGCGGAGCACGATGCGTCGTTCATGCGAGAGATGCTAACGCGCGCGCGGCGCGCGGCGCAGAGTGCACATGCGTGGACTGTGAATCGAATCCTGACGCGCGATCCAATCCGCGATGCGGGTCTCGCCGGGCTGCGGATGCTACCTTGCGAAACTCACGATCACCTTCGTGCCGGTGCCGCCCGCAGCCGATTCGATGATGAGAGATGCGTCATACAATCTTGCGATCTCATCGACGATCGCCAGACCGAGACCGCTGCCGTGCCCCGGCGAATTCGGAAGACGATAGAAGCGCTGCTTGACGCGCTCGCGCTCGCTCTCGGGAATGCCGTGCCCGGTGTCTTCCACCGCGATGAAAGGCCTGCCGCCACGCTGGCCGGCGCTCACCGTCACCGTGCCGCCGCGCGGCGTGTACTTGAGCGCGTTGTCGACGAGATTGCTCAACAGGTCATCGAGCAGCGATGGATCCGCGATTATGGTAACCGGCTCAACCTCTGCGCCGAGATCGAGTCCCGCGCCGAGCGCGCGGTCGAAGAACTTGGCAATCACCTCGCCGACGATCGTGTCGAGGGCCACGGTCTGATTCTTGGCGACGATGTTCACCGCGGGGTCGGCGCGCGCCAGCGTCAGGAGCTGATTGGCGGAGTGCGCGAGCTGGCGTATCGCCTCCTGGAGCGTGGCCAGCCGGTTCTTGATGGGCGCCGCCGCGGGCTCCGCGGCCAGCACGTCGAGCTGCGCCTGCATGCCGGTGATCGGCGTGCGCAGTTGATGCGCGGTGTTGGCGATGAACTGCTGCTGGGACTGCACCGAGGTGCGCAGCATTTGAAACAAGCGGTTGAGCGTCACCACGACGGGCGCGATCTCGCGCGGCACCGTGGCTTCGTCGATCGCACGCAGGTCATGCGCGGAGCGGCGCGCGATCTCGTCGCGCAATCGCGTGATCGGCCGCAGCCCGAGCCGAATCCCGACCCACACGAGGACCAGCGTGACGTCGAGCTGCACGAAGTCCCACAGGAGCGTGCTCATGAGACCGTAGCGGGCCGCGGGCTCGGAAGCCGGGCGCACGTCCGCGACGGTGAGCGCGAGCACGCCGGCGGAGGTGTCGAGCCGCTCGCTGAGGGTGCGCAAGGTGCGCCCACCGACCGGCGTCATGCCAAACGCCGCCTCGGCGCCGGGCGTCAGCGCGGGCAGCTCGCTGTCGCCGTAGAGCAGCCGGCCATCGGCGCCGCGGATCGCATAGTCGACCGAATCGGGCGCCGGCATCGCCGGCCTGCGCGCGGCCGTGGTGTCGAACCGCACCACGCCGCCTTCGGCGGAGATTCGCGCCGTCAAGGCGGCCGCGGCCTCCTTCAGCCGCTGGTCGCGTCCGATCACGCCGGGGGCGACGCTGTTGAAGTAATGCACCAGCGCGCCACAGAGCGCCAGCAACATGAGCGGCACTGCCAGCCACAGCACCAACTGGCGGCTTATCGATGATGTCACGCGGTTTTCGCTTCTTCCAGACGGTAGCCGAGGCCTCTGAGGCTCCTGATCACCGCGGCGTCGCCGAGCTTCGCCCGCAATCTGGAGATCTGCACCTCCACGGCATTCGGGCTCACGTCCTGATCGGGGCTCGCCATGGCCTGCTGAACGCGCTCCTTGGAAACGATCTGACCGGTGCGACGCACCAGGCACTCGAGGATCAGCCACTCGCGCGCAGTGAGCTCGACCTCCGCCTCGTCGATGCTCAGCCTGCGGCCGTTCAAGTCGACGCTCATGCGATTGAGCTTGATGAGCCCTTCGACCGCGCCGCCCGCACGGCGCATCAACGCTCGGCAGCGCGCCGCGAGCTCGGCCGGCTCGAACGGTTTGGAGAGGAAATCGTCCGCGCCGATGTCGAGCGCCTTGACCTTCTCGGCCAGGGTGCAGCGCGCCGTCAGGATCAGGGTCGGCATGGCGATGCCGGAGCTGCGCAGCCGGCGCACGAGCGTCAGGCCGTCCGCTCCCGGCAGGCCCACATCGATCACCGCCAGCGAGAACTCCTCCGCGGCAAGCGCCGTGCGCGCCTCCTCGGCGCTCGCTACGCGGTGCACCGAGAAGTTGGCGGCCGAAAGCCCGCGGGTGATCGCATCGGCCACGATGTCGTCATCCTCAACGACCAGAAGCCGCATGGCAGCCGCTCCCGGCAGGCCGGCTAGTCGCCGGCCGCTCGCGCGCCGTCCGATTCGTCTCGGTCGCCCGAGAACGCGCCGCGGCGCGGCGGCAGGGACGCTCGCAGCTTGGCCTCGAAGGCCTTGCTGAACGCTTCGGTGTAGACGTGCGGGAATCCGTCGGAGCTGCGCTGTGCGAGGCCGATGAACATCTCGGCGTAGAGCTCCCAGTAGCGCGCCTTGTTCTGGGTTCCGAAGACGCTCTTCTTGGTGGCGCGATCGAAGCGCTCCTCCAGCTCCTTCGGATTCACCCGAGCGAGAAATTCCTCGAAGGCGGCGCGGCTCGCCGCGAGCAACGCGGCGTTCTGCGCCTTGAGCTCGCGGAAATTCTCACGGATCGCGTCCACGGCTCCCATGCGCGTCGAGGTCGTGTTGAGCAGGCGCACCAGCGCCTCGTCGACCCCCTTGGAGAAATTGAGCGGCGATTCGGGACCCTCTTTGGCCTCCGGCGCCGACATCCGGAAGCGATTGCGAAACTCGTTGCGGCTCTGGTTCAAGTCCATGAGCCCGAGGACGGCTTCGCGCAGCATCTGTCCGGCGAGCTGCAGGGCGAGCGTGCGCGCCTCGGAGCTGATGCTGCGGGGATCGATCCCCGCGCCGCGGCACAGGGTCGCAAGGCCGAGATCGTAGTCGCCCTCGAACAGCGCCGGATTGCCCGCCGGCGCGACCGGCGCGGGCGCGGGCGCGGGCGCGATCGGCGGCCTCAGCCCGGCGGCTGCGGCCGCCTCCGCCTTGCCCTCGACCTTGAACGGGCGCGTCATCATGTGCCAGGGCGTGCCGGAGTTCTCCGGCGAGTGCACGTGCTCCCGCTCCGAGATGATCGCTTGCCCGTAGGCGTTGCGCGGCCTCACCCCGGAGTCGGCCGCCAGCTGGTCGCTCGGCTCGAGCAACGCGGATAGATCCAGGTCGGCCCCCAGATCGTTGGCCGTCGATTTCCGCACCGCCGAGGAGGCCGACTGGCCATCGTAGGCGACGATCGCGCTCTCGTCTGGCGGGAAGTCGTTGCCCTTCTCGATGCTCACGAGCAGCTCGTACTCGCCCAGCCGCAGGTAGTCTCCGTCCTTGAGGGTATAGTCGTGGTACTTGCCGAGCGGGACCTGCGAGCCGTTGATGTAGGTCCCGTTCGAGCTCGTGTCGACCAGCACGTACGTTCCGGACCTGAAGTCGATGCGCACGTGTTTTCCCGAGAGATAGCGATCCGGGTCGGGTAGAATCCAGGCGTTGTCCGTCGCACGCCCGATCGTTCCCCCGTGGACGCCGAACACCTTGGTGGAGTTCTGGCCCAGCCGGATACCATGCTCGCTGACTACGCTCAGGCGTAGGGTCATATGTGTGCCCCTCCGGCGGGTCTAAAGGTCTTCGCTAAGTGCCCGTATAATATGGTGAAATGCTAGCAATGCCGGGAGCCCTCTAAATGGCCGCGAGTCACATTTTTAAGGTTCTGTTCGTGAATCAGGGCAAGGTGTACGAGATCTATGCCCGCAAGGTGAGTCACGGGAACCTGTTCGGATTCATCGAAGTCGAGGAGCTCGTGTTCGGTGAGCGCTCCAGCGTGGTGGTCGATCCGACGGAGGAGAAGATAAAGGCCGAGTTTAACGAAGTAAAGCGCACCTACCTGCCGATGCATTCGGTGCTGCGCATCGACGAGGTGAAGAAGCAAGGGGTCAGCAAGATCGTTGCCCTCGAGGGCTCGAACGTGTCGCAATTCCCGGTGCCGATCTACACGCCGGGCGGGGACTCGAACGCTCGCAAGTAGGCCCGGAAAGCGCCCGGGCGAAGCGCTTTCCGGCGCCGAAATTTGTTAGAATTCCGTATGTTCAGCTTGCTCGGCGCGCCCGCGCTGTCGCAATTCCGTCTCGATAAGCTGCTCGAGTCGCTCAAGGCCCACGATCGCCGGGTTCGCGCGCTGGCTTCGCGCCTGGTGCATTTCGTTGATGCAGTGCGTCCGCTGGATGAGTCCGCGCAGGAGCTCCTCGGGAAGCTCCTCACCTACGGTCCGCGCGCGCATTTGCAGGAGGAGCGCGGGCAGCGCCTGCTGGTCACCCCGCGCCTGGGAACGGTGTCGCCCTGGTCCAGCAAGGCCACCGACATCGCCAGGGTCTGCGGGCTCGAGGGCGTGCGCCGTCTCGAGCGCGGCGTGGTCTATTTCATCGAGTCCACCGAGCCGCTCGCGGATCTCGCGCTGCGCTCGCTCGGAGCGCTGCTCTACGACCGGATGACCGAGTCGCTGTGGCTCGATACCCTGGAGCCCGATCTCTACCCCGAGCATTCGCCGCGGCCGCTGCGCGTGGTGACGCTCGGCCGCGACGGCCGCGCCGCGCTCGCCCGCGCCAACTCGGAGTGGGGTCTCGCGCTGTCGCGCGAGGAGATCGATTACCTGGTCGACTCGTTTGCCAAGCTCGGGCGCGATCCGACCGATGTCGAGCTCATGATGTTCGCGCAGGCGAATTCGGAACACTGCCGGCACAAGATCTTCAACGCGGAGTTCATCATCGACGGCGAGCCGATGGATGCCTCGCTGTTCGCGCTGATCCGCGCGACCTATGCGGCGAACTCCGAGGGAGTGCTGTCCGCGTATCGCGACAATGCCGCGGTGATCGAGGGCGGGCTCGCCACGCGCTTCTTTCCTGATCCGGAGACATTGCGCTACGGTGGGATCAGCGAGCCGGCCGACATCCTCATGAAGGTCGAGACGCATAACCATCCGACCGCGATCTCGCCGTTCCCCGGTGCCTCGACCGGCTCCGGAGGGGAGATCCGCGATGAGGGGGCGACGGGTGTCGGCGCCAAACCGAAGGTGGGCCTCACCGGGTTCTCGGTGTCGAACCTGAAGATTCCGGGCATGATCGAGCCGTGGGAAGCCGATTTCGGCAAGCCGGATCGCATCGCTTCCGCGCTCGACATCATGCTGGCCGCGCCGCTCGGCGCCGCGGCATTCAACAACGAGTTCGGGCGGCCCGCCATCTGCGGCTACTTCCGCACCTTCGAGCAACGCGATGCCGGCCGTGCACAGCTGATCCGTGGCTACCACAAGCCGATCATGATCGCGGGCGGCCTCGGCAACGTGCGCCGCGCGCACGTGGAGAAGCACGAGGTTCCGATCGGCGCGCCGCTCGTGGTGCTGGGCGGTCCCGCCATGTTGATCGGCCTCGGCGGCGGGGCGGCTTCCTCGGTCGGCAGCGGACAGAGCTCATCCGACCTGGATTTCGCCTCCGTGCAGCGCGGCAATCCGGAGATCCAGCGCCGCGCGCAGGAAGTCATCGATCATTGCTGGGCCAGAGGCGAGGCGAATCCGATCCTCTTGATTCACGATGTCGGCGCCGGCGGCCTGTCCAACGCGCTGCCCGAGGCGATCGCGCACAGCCGGCGCGGCGGACGCATCGATCTGCGCAAGATCCCGAGCGCGGAGCCGGATCTGTCCCCCATGGAGATCTGGTGCAACGAGGCCCAGGAGCGCTATGTGCTGGTGCTTGCGCCGAAGAGCCTCGAGAGCTTCGCGCGGCTTTGCGAGCGCGAGCGCTGCCCGTTCGCGGTGGTGGGAACCGTGAGCGGCGATGGGCGCTTGCTGGTCGAGGATCCGATGCTGGGCTCGCGCCCGGTGGACATGCCGCTCGAGGTGCTGCTCGGCAAGCCGCCGCGCATGCGGCGCAACGTCGCGAGCCGCGCGCGGCCCCGCGCCGCGCTGTCGACCGCCGGGGTGACGATCGAAGGCTCGCTGGAGCGTCTCCTGCGGCTGCCGACGATCGCGGACAAGTCGTTTCTGATCACCATCGGTGACCGCACGGTCGGGGGTCTGGTGAGCCGCGATCAGATGGTGGGTCCGTGGCAGGTCCCGGTGGCCGACGTCGGCGTGAGCCTGTCGGACTACGTCGGCTATCGCGGCGAGGCCATGGCGATGGGCGAGCGAGCCCCGGTGGCGTTGCTCGATGCGCCCGCCTCGGGTCGGCTCGCGGTCGCCGAGGCGGTGACCAACATCGCGGCCGCGGACATCGAGCGGCTCGGCGACATCCGGCTCTCCGCGAACTGGATGGCGGCCTGCGGCGAGGCCGGCGAGGACGCCGATCTGTACGCCACGGTACGCGCCGTCGGCGTCGAGCTCTGTGCCAAGCTCGGCATCACCATACCGGTCGGCAAGGATTCGCTCTCGATGCGCACCGCATGGACCGATTCCGCGGGCGCACACTCGGTGATCGCGCCGGTGTCGCTCATCGTATCCGCGTTCGCGCCCGTGGCCGATGCACGGCGCACGCTGACGCCGCAGCTCGAGATGTCGCGCCCGTCGCGGCTCGTGCTGCTCGACCTCGGCGCGGGCAAGAACCGACTCGGAGGGTCGAGCTGGGCGCAGGTGTTCGCGCGGGCCGGCGGCGAGCCCGCGGATCTCGACGATCCTGCGCTTCTCAAGGCTTTCTTCGCGGCGCTGCGCGCTCTCAAGTCCGCGCAGCTGGTGCTCGCCTACCATGACCGCTCCGACGGCGGCCTGCTGATCAGCCTGCTCGAGATGGCGTTCGCGTCGCGTTGCGGTCTCGACGTCGAGCTGCCGGCCGACGATCCGATCGCCGCGGGCTTCGCGGAGGAGCTCGGCGCGGTGCTGCAGGTCCCGGCGGATCGGCTCGGCGAAGCCCGCGCGATCGTCGAGCGCCACGGGCTCGCCGCTTGCTGGCGCGAGCTCGGCGCGCCCCTCGCGGGGAGCGCGATCCGCGTGCGCGCGGGCGATGAGCTCCTGTATGCGGGCGCGCGCGTCGACCTGCACCGCCGCTGGAGCGAGGTGTCGTACCGCATGCAAATGCTGCGCGACAATCCGGAGTGCGCGCGCGAGGAGCACTCGCGCCTCCTCGATGAGCACGACCCGGGACTGCACGCGGCGCTGAGCTTCGATGTTTCCGAGGATATCGCCGCGCCGTACATCGCCGGGGGCGCACGACCCGCAGTGGCCGTACTGCGCGAGCAGGGCGTCAACAGCCAGACCGAAATGGCGGCGGTATTCACCCGTGCGGGTTTCGACGCCTACGACGTGCACATGACCGACATCCTGGCGCGGCGCGTGCGGCTGGGACGGTTCCATGGACTCGTCGCCTGCGGCGGATTCTCCTATGGAGACGTGCTGGGCGCGGGTGAGGGATGGGCCAAGTCGATTCTGTGGAGCCCGCCGGTGCGGGACGAGTTCCAGGCCTTCTTCGAGCGTGCGTCGACTTTCACGCTGGGCGTGTGCAACGGCTGTCAGATGCTCGCGGCGCTGAAGGATCTGATTCCGGGCGCGGTCGACTGGCCGCGTTTCGTGCGCAACCGCTCGGAGCAATACGAGGCGCGGCTTTGCCTTACCCAGATACCGCGCTCGAGCTCGGTGCTGTTCGACGGCATGTGGGGCTCGGTGCTGCCGGTGGTCGTTTCCCATGGCGAGGGCTTTGCCGAGTTCGGCGAGCAGCGCACGGCCGCGAAGCTCGCCGCGGACGGCGGGGTTTGCTTGCAGTTCGTCGACAACCGCGACGAGCCGACCGAGCGCTACCCTTGCAATCCCAACGGCTCGCCGCTCGGTATCACCGGAGTCTGCAGCGCCGATGGCCGCGTCACCGCGCTCATGCCGCATCCCGAGCGGGTGTTCCGCACCGTGCAGAATTCGTGGGCTCCGCCGGACTGGCGAGAGGATGGGGGATGGACGCGCCTGTTCCGCAACGCGCGCGTCTTCGTCGGCTGATTGCGCCGTCCGGCTGACCGCGCCGGCCGGCCGGGCCCGGCCGCTCGATTAGATGTGCGCCGCCTTGATGACGCCGGTCTCGGTGTGCGCGGCGGGCGCGGATTTGCGCAGGCTCATCGCCAGCTTGAGCCGCGCCTTGCGCACGAAGGTCTGATAGAAGAGATCGCGCATCACCTCGATGAGGATGCCGGCGCTCTCCGCTTCGAGATGCGGGTGGTTGGGCCAGGGGTCGCTGTCGCTGCCGAACAGCACACCGCGCACATCGGCGAAGATGCCGTCGTCGAGCTCGGCCAGGGTGCGGATTTCCTGGAGCGTGTCGAACAGCTCGAGCTTGCCGCGCTCGCCGAGCTCGCGGAACAAGGCCTGGGCGGTGCGCCGGCACATCGAGCCGAAGGCATCGTAGTACCCGGACGCGTAGCAACCGAGCGCCTCGCGGAACAGTCCCTCGGCTTCGTCCGGCAGGTAGGTGAGCGGGAAGTCCTCGGGCGCGCGCTCGATCTCGGCGAAATCGGGCGCGAGCTCGACGCGCAGAGCGGTGTAGCCCTTCACCTGGAACTTGAGGAACACGGGCTCGCCGCAGGCGTCGCAACGAAACACGATTCCGATCTGCCGCGGCTTGCGCCGGCTCAGATCCTCGAACTTGGGTACCGCGACCGGCGTGAGGTGAGTGAGGGTGCGGCAATGCGGGCAGGTGAGCGCAATGCCCTGGTGCTCGACATGCAACTCGTCCTGCGGCGAGATGTAGATGCTCATGAGGTCAACCCGTCAACGGTTTGTAGCGAATTCGGTGCGGCTGCTCGGCGTCCTCGCCCTTGCGACGCCGGTAGTCCTCGACGTATTCCTGGTAGTTGCCCTCGAACCAGACCGCCTGCGAGTCGCCCTCGAAGGCGAGGATATGGGTCGCGATCCGATCGAGAAACCAGCGGTCGTGCGAGATCACCACGGCGCAGCCCGGGAAAGCCACCAGCGCCTCCTCGAGCGCGCGCAGCGTCTCGACGTCGAGATCATTGGTAGGCTCGTCGAGCAACAGCACGTTGCCCCCGGACTTCAGTACCTTGGCGAGGTGTACGCGGTTGCGCTCGCCCCCGGATAGCTCGCCAATGAATTGCTGCTGCTGCACGCCCTTGAAGTTGAAGCGTCCGACGTAGCTGCGCGAGGAGGTCTCGTAATTGCCGACCTTGATGAGGTCGAGTCCGCCGGAGATCTCCTGCCACACCGTATTCTTGTCGTTGAGCGTCTGGCGCGACTGGTCGACGTAGGCGAGCTTGACGGTCGGGCCCACGCGGATCTCGCCGGAATCGGGCTTCTCGCTTCCCGTGAGCATGCGGAACAGCGTGGTCTTGCCGGCGCCGTTCGGGCCGATGATGCCGACGATGCCGCCCGCCGGCAGGTTGAAGCTCAGCGACTCGATGAGCAGCCGGTCGCCGTAGCCCTTGCGCAGCTTGCTGCACTCGATCACCAGGTCGCCGAGGCGCTCGCCGGGGGGGATGTAGATCTCGTTGGTCTCGTTGCGCTTCTGGAATTCCTGGGACGAGAGCTCCTCGAAGCGCTGCAACCGCGCCTTGGACTTCGCCTGCCGCGCCTTCGGGTTGGCTCTGACCCACTCGAGCTCCCGTTTCAGGCTCTTGGCGAGCGCGTCCTGCTGGCGCTGCTCCTGCTCGAGCCGCTGTTCCTTCTGCTCGAGCCATGAGGAGTAGTTGCCTTGCCAGGGGATGCCGTGTCCCCGGTCGAGCTCCAGGATCCATTCGGCCACGTTGTCGAGGAAATAGCGATCGTGCGTGACCGCGATGACGGTGCTCGGATACTCCTCGAGAAAATGCTCGAGCCACGCGACCGATTCGGCGTCCAGATGGTTGGTGGGCTCATCGAGCAGCAGCATGTCGGGTTTCGAGAGCAGCAGGCGGCAGAGGGCCACGCGCCGGCGCTCGCCACCGGAGAGCTTGCCGATGACGGCGTCCCAGGGCGGCAGGCGCAGCGAATCCGCCGCGATCTCGAGCTTGCGCTCGAGCTCCCAGCCATTGACCGCGTCGATCTGATCCTGGAGCTTCGCCTGCTCCTCGAGCGCCTTGTTCATCTCCTCGTCCGCCATGGGCTCGGCGAAGCGATCGCTGATCGCATTGAAGCGGTCGATCAGCTTCTGGACCTCGCCCACGCCCTCGCCGACCGTCTGGCGCACGGTTCTGGCCTCATCGAGCACGGGCTCCTGCGGCAAATAGCCGATCTTGATGCCGGGCTGGGGGCGGGCCTCGCCCTCGATCTCCCGGTCGAGCCCGGCCATGATCCTGAGCAGGGTGGACTTTCCCGAGCCATTGAGCCCGAGAACGCCGATCTTCGCGCCGGGAAAGAAGCTCAAGGAGATGTCGCGCAGAATGACGCGCTTGGGCGGCACGACCTTGCCAACCCGGTTCATGGTGTAGATGAACTGAGCCATGTACTGCCTATCGAAAAACGCTGCAGCGGGGGGGAAAGGGGAATTATCCAAGAGCCGCGCACGGTTGTCACCCGGCACTGCGATCGGCCGCCGCGCGGGCGCGCTAGGGAAGCCGCGCCGCATGGGCTACAATTAGCGGCTGTCCCCCGCGAGGTCCGCTCATGTTCAATTCCAGGATGACCATCGCCGGATTCGATCCGGAGCTTGAAAAGGCCATCGCGGGCGAGCGTGCCCGTCAAGAGGATCACATCGAGCTCATCGCTTCCGAGAACTACACGAGCCCGAGGGTGCTCGAGGCGCAGGGCTCGGTGCTCACCAACAAGTATGCCGAGGGCTATCCCGGCAAGCGCTACTACGGCGGCTGCGAATACGTGGACATCGCCGAGTCGCTCGCCATCGAGCGGGCCAAGCAGCTGTTCGGAGCGGCCTATGCGAACGTGCAGCCGCACTCCGGATCGCAGGCCAATGCGGCGGTCTACCTCGCGTTGCTGAGCCCCGGCGACACGATACTCGGCATGAGCCTCGATCACGGCGGGCACCTGACGCATGGCGCCAAGGTCAACTTCTCCGGCAAGCTGTTCAAGGCGTTCCAGTACGGCATCAAGCCCGACAGCGGCGAGATCGATTTCGAGCAGGTGCAGCGCCTCGCGCGGGAGCATCAGCCGAAGATGATCGTCGCCGGCTTCTCGGCGTACTCGCGCGCGATCGACTGGTCGCGCTTTCGTGCGATCGCCGATTCGGTGGGCGCGTACTTGTTCGTGGATATGGCCCACGTCGCCGGGCTGATCGCCTCCGGGCTCTACCCCAATCCGGTGCCGCACGCGGACGTCGTCACCACGACCACGCACAAGACGCTGCGCGGCCCGCGCGGCGGCCTGATCCTCGCGCGCGACAACGCGGAGCTGCACAAGAAGCTCAATTCCATGGTGTTCCCCGGCATGCAGGGAGGACCGCTGATGCACGTCATCGCCGCCAAGGCGGTGGCATTCAAGGAAGCGCTGCAGCCCGAGTTCAAGGCTTACTCCGCCCAGGTCATCGCCAATGCGCGCGCCATGACCCAGGTCCTCAAGCAGCGCGGCTACAAGATCGTCTCGGGCGGGACGGACAATCACCTGTTCCTGCTCGATCTGGTCGACAAGAACGTCACGGGCAAGGATGCCGATGCGGCGTTGGGGCGCGCCCACATGACCGTGAACAAGAACGCGGTACCGAACGATCCGCGTCCGCCGGCGGTCACCAGCGGTCTGCGCATCGGCTCACCCGCGGCCACGACGCGCGGCTTCAAGGAGCCGGAAGTGCAGCAGGTGGCCCACTGGATCGCCGACGTGCTGGAGCACATGGGCGATGAGTCGGTGCTGCAGCGTGTACGCGACCAGGTCGTCTCGCTGTGCCGGCGCTTCCCCGTGTATGGCCGGAGCCCGTCTGACCAGCCCGCGTAAGCGGCGTCGGCCGCGCGCGGGCCGCTAGGCCCATGCATTGTCCATTTTGCGGACACTCGGAGACCAAGGTCATCGATTCGCGCCTGGCCGCGGAGGGGCGGCAGATCCGGCGCAGACGCGAATGCCTCGAGTGCGCCGAGCGCTTCACCACGTTCGAGGCTGCCGAGCTGGTGATGCCCACGGTGGTCAAGGGCGACAAGAGCCGCGAGCCGTTCGATGAGAGCAAGGTACTCGGCGGCATGCAGAAAGCCCTGGAGAAGCGCCCCGTCAGCAGCCAGGCGATCGAAGCCGCGGTGGCGAGGATCTGCCACAAGCTGCGGGGAATGGGCGAGCGCGAGGTGGCCTCGCGGGCGATCGGCGAGCTGGTGATGGAGGAGCTGCGCCATCTCGACGAGGTCGGTTACGTGCGCTTCGCGTCGGTGTATCGCAGCTTTCAGGACGTCGAGGCGTTTCGCACGGAGATCGACCATCTACGCCGCCACCGCCGCCGCGCGAATCCGAGCAAGGATCAGCTGCCGCTCCTGCCCGGGGATGAGCCCGGCGATCCTGGCAAATGACGGAAATGCCCGAGGACGGCGTCCACATGGCGCGGGCAGTCGAGCTCGCCGGGCGCGGCCTGTACACGACCGATCCGAACCCGCGAGTGGGTTGTGTGCTGGTGTGCGCGGGCCGGGTCATCGGCGAGGGCTGGCACGAGCGCGCCGGCGAGGCGCATGCCGAGGTGCGCGCGCTGTCCGCGGCCGAAGGCGAGGTGCGCGGTGCGACCGCGTACGTCACGCTCGAGCCCTGCTGCCATACGGGCCGCACGCCGCCCTGCGTCGAGGCGCTGATCGGCGCCGGAATCGGCCGTGTCGTGTGCGCCACGATCGATCCCAATCCGAGAGTCGCGGGCCGCGGGATCGAGCGCTTGCGGCGGGCGGGCATCCCGGTGTCGGTGGGCACGATGGCGGCCGAGGCGCGTGCCTTGAATCCCGGCTTCTTCTCGCGCTTCGAGCGCGGCCGGCCGCTGATCCGATTGAAGCTCGCCATGAGCCTGGATGCGCGCACCGCCCCGGCGGCCGGTGAACGAGGCTGGATCAGCGGAGAGGCTTCCCGCGCCGACGTGCAGCACTGGCGTGCCCGCAGCTCGGCGGTCCTGACCGGTGCCGGCACGGTGCGGGTGGACGATCCACGGCTCGACGTGCGGCTCGACTACGGATCCTGGATCCGGCAGCCGCTGCGCGTGGTGCTCGATGCGGCGTTGACCTGTCCGCCCGGCGCGCGCGTGTTCAGAGACTGCGGCGCGCTGCTGTTCGCCGCCGAGACGGGGTCCGAGTCCGCCGCGCTCGCGCCCGCCGGGGTGCCTGTCGAGCGCGTGCCCGCGCTCGGGCGGCGGCTCGATCTCGAGGCGGTCATCGCCCGCTTGACGGCGCGCGAAGTCAACGAGCTGCTGGTCGAATGCGGGCCGCGCCTGGCCGCGGCCTTCCTGGCCACGGGGCGGGTCGACGAGCTGATTCTGTATATTGCGCCGCTGCTGCTGGGGGCGGATGCGCCGCCGCTCACTGCGTTGAGCGGCGCCGAAGCACAGAGGGTGGCGCTCGAGATCGGCAGCGTGGAGCGTATTGGCGCCGATCTGCGGGTGATATTGCGGTCCCGCGCGAGCGGGCAACCCGGCGCGACGCTCGGAGGAACTTAGAAGACGATGTTCACGGGAATCATCGTAGCGACCGGACAGGTCGCCGCGACCGCGGAGCGAGGCGGCGATCTCGAGCTCACGATCGATGCGCCGGGGCTCGAGCGTGCGCGCATGGCCCTGGGCGACAGCGTGTGCGTGCAGGGCGTTTGTCTCACGGTCACGGGTCGGGAGGACGCGCGCTTCTGCGCCGATGTGTCGCGCGAGACGCTGGCAAAGACCACTCTCGGGGCGCTCTCGCGCGGCGCGCGCGTGAATCTGGAACCGAGCCTGCGCGCCGGAGACCCGCTCGGCGGGCACCTCGTCAGCGGGCACGTGGATGCGGTGGGCCGGCTCGCGAGCATCACCGCGGAGGCGCGCTCGCACCGCCTGTCATTCGAGCTGCCCGAGGCGCTGATGCGCTTCGTCGCACCCAAGGGCTCGATCTGCATCGACGGGGTCAGCTTGACGGTGAACGAGGTCGAGGGTGGCCGCTTCGGAGTCAACATCATCCCGCACACCTTCGCGGTGACGACGCTCGCCGAGCTCGTGCCCGGCTCGAAGGTCAACGTCGAGATCGACCTGATCGCGCGCTATGTCGAGCGGCTGATGACCAAGGCATAGGGGGAGGCGCTGGCCATGCTGAACACAATCGATGAGATCCTCGAAGACATTCGCCAGGGCAAGATGGCGGTGATCATGGACGATGAAGATCGCGAGAACGAGGGCGATCTCATCATGGCGGCCGAGTGCGTGCGCGCCGAGGACGTCAACTTCATGGCGCGCTACGGCCGCGGGCTCATCTGTCTCACGTTGACGCGCGAGCGTTGCCGGCAGCTGCGCTTGCCACTGATGGTGAGCGAGACCGACAGCGCGCACCGCACCAACTTCACCCTGTCGATCGAGGCCGCCGAAGGAGTGACCACCGGCATTTCGGCGCACGATCGCGCGCATACGATCAAGACCGCGGTAGCCGCCAAGGCGCGGCCCGAGGATCTGCGCCAACCGGGACACATCTTCCCGCTGATGGCGCAGCCCGGCGGGGTGCTGACGCGCGCGGGCCACACCGAGGCGGGATGCGATCTCGCGCGCCTGGCTGGGTTTTCGGCGGCCGCGATGATCGTGGAGATACTCAACGACGATGGCACGATGGCGCGCCGCCCGGATCTCGAGCGCTTTGCCACGGCGCACGGCTTGAAGATCGGCACGATCGCGGATCTCATCCGCTATCGGTTGAAGAACGAGCGCTCGATCGAGCGGATCTACGATGAGCCGGTGGACACCGAGTTCGGAGCCTTCCGCCTGTGCTGCTACGAGGATCACGTCAACAAGAACGTGCACATCGCTCTGGTCAAGGGAAATCTGGATGCCGCAGTCCCGCCGCTGGTGCGGGTGCATATCAAGGACACGCTGCGCGATCTCGTGGGCGTGCGCAGCGAGAACCTGGGCTGGCCGCTGCGGGCCGCGGTGCGGCGCGTCGCGACCGAGTCCTCCGGCGTGGTCGTCATCCTGCAGTCCGAGGAGACGCCGCGCGAATTCATGGATAGCGTGCGCCACCTCGATGCGAGGCCGGCGGGGGCGCGGGCGGTCGGCGCCACGGTGCTGCGTACCTACGGCATCGGCGCGCAGATCTTGAAGGACCTGGGGCTCAAGCGCATGCGCGTGCTGAGCGCGCCGAAGCAGCTGCAGGGCCTCTCGGCTTACGACCTCGAGATCACCGAGTACGTGGACGGAGGAGATTGACCGCGCCGCGGACTATACTGGCGGCATGAGCGGGCGCCGCGGGCGGCCGTCGACAAGAAGGATGCGGACGTGGCGATCGATCAGGTGAAGATAATCGAAGGCGAGCTCGTGGTGCGCGATCTGCGCTTCGCGGTGGTGATCGCGCGCTTCAACGATTTCGTGGTCGAATCGCTGCTCAAGGGCGCGCTCGATGCGCTCAGGCGCCACGGCGCCACTGACAAGCAAATCGAGGTCGTGCGCGTTCCCGGCGCGTTCGACCTGCCGGTCGTGGCGCGCAAGCTCGCGCTGTCGCGCCGTTACGAGGCCCTCATCGCTCTGGGAGCCGTGATCCGCGGTCAGACGCCGCACTTCGACTACGTGGCGGGAGAGTGTGCCTCGGGTCTCGCGCGCATCGCGCTCGAATCGGGGATTCCGGTCGCCTTCGGTGTGCTCACCACCGATACCATGGAGCAGGCCCTCGACCGCGCCGGCGGCAAGGCTGGCAACAAGGGCGCGGACGCCGCGCTGGCCGCGCTCGAGATGGCGAACCTGCTGCGCCGTCTGGAGCCCTGAGGTGGCGGCGGGACGCCGCGCTCGCAGTCTCGCCCGCAGGCTCGCGTTGCAGGCTCTCTATCAGATCCAGCTCAACCCGAGCCGCTGGCAGGATGCCAGCCGCCAGTTCGAGGATGATCCGGAAGCGGAGCGTGTGGATCGCGACTATTTTCGGACGCTGGTCGAGGGCATTGCGCCCAACAGCGCCTCGCTCGATGCGACCTTGACCAAGTTCAGCGAGATACCGCCCGCCGAGCTCGACCCGGTCGAGCACGCGGTCTTGTGGCTCGGTCTGCACGAGCTCGGCGCGAGCCCGGAGCTTCCCTATCGGGTCGTGCTCTCGGAGGCCGTGGAGCTCGCCAAGCAGTTCGGCGCGACCGACGGACACAAGTTCGTCAATGCGGTGCTGGACCGCGCCGCGCGCGAGTTGCGGGCCGGCGAGTATGGACGAGTTTGAGCTCATCGGACGCTACTTCTCGGGCCGAGGTGCCGCGCGCGCCGACGTGACGCTGGGGGTGGGCGATGATGCGGCGTTGCTGCAAGTTCCCGCGGGCGCGGAGCTGGTGGCGGCGGTGGACAGCATCGTCGCGGGGCGGCATTTCCCGGTGGACAGCGACGCGCGCTCGGTGGGGCATCGGGCGCTCGCCGTGAACCTGAGCGATGTGGCGGCGATGGGCGCGACCCCGGCGTGGGCGACGCTCGCCCTGACATTGCCCGACGCCGACCCCGCATGGCTCGAGGGCTTCGCAGCGGGCTTCTCCGAGCTCGCGGCTCGCCACGGCGTCGCCCTGGTCGGAGGGGACACCACTTCGGGTCCTCTCGCGGTGAGCGTTCAGATCCTGGGATACGTGCCGCGCGGCACGGCGCTTCTGCGCAGCGGCGCGCACGCGGGGGATCTGCTCGCGGTCACCGGCACGCTCGGCGATGCCGGCGCGGGTCTCGCGCTCGCCACGCGTGCGCTCGGCGCGGCGGACTCCGCCGCCGCGCACGAGCTGGTGCGGCGTTTCGAGTATCCGACGCCGCGCGTCGAGTTCGGCCTGGCGGCGCGCGGCATCGCGAGCGCGGCCATGGACTTGTCCGACGGGTTGGCAGGAGACCTGCCGAAGCTCGCCGCCGCGAGCGGCGTCGCGGCTCATGTGGAGGTCGAGCACCTGCCCGTGTCGCGCGCACTCGAGTCGAGCGCCGACCCCGCGCGCAGGCGGGAATGGGCGCTGTCCGCAGGCGACGATTACGAGCTGCTGCTCGCGGTGCCGCCCGAGCGCTTGCCCGCACTCGCCGCCCGGGCCGCGCAATTGAACTTAAGATTGACCACCATCGGTGAGCTGCGTCGCGGAACCGGAGTGAAATGGAGCGCGCACGGAGCGGAAATCGACATCGGAGTTCGGGGATACGATCACTTTCGCCGAGCCTCGACCTGAATCACAGTTTGACGCGGCGCCGCCCTTGTATTCTTTGCGCCACCGATTGACGTCGCTGCTGCGGCTTTAGCCTTTGAACACTATCCGGACCAATCACCTGAAGGCCCCTACCGGCCGCGCCGCGCTGCCCGAGAAGATCGGCAAGTACGTGATCATCAACGAGGTCGGCCGCGGCAGCACGGGCGCCGTGTATCTGTCGCACGATCCCTACTACGGACGCGACGTCGCGATCAAGGTCTACAACGTCGATGCCAGCGGCGATGAGAACCGCAAGCGCATCGCACGCAAGATGTTCCTCTCCGAAGCGCACATGGTCGGAATGCTGCAGCACCCGAACATCCTGCCCATCTACGATGCCGGTGAGGAAAACGGACACTGCTACATCGTGACCGAGCACGTGCACGGAGCGCGCACCCTGGCGGCCTACTGCCGTCCGGACAATCTGCTGCGCATCGACGATGTGGTCGAGCTGATCTACAAGGCGGCGCGGGCTCTTCACTACGCGCACAGCCGCGGCGTGATTCATCGCGACATCAAGCCGAGCAACATCATGCTCACGCTCGACAGCGACGTCCGCATCATCGACTTCGGCATCGCGCTGGTCGCCGATTCCGAGATCTCGCGCATCGAGGGCATCGCCGGCAGCCCGTCCTACATGTCGCCCGAGCAGGTGCAGTCGATCGAATTGACCAACCGCTCCGACCTCTATTCGCTCGGCGCCGTGATGTACGAGCTGCTCACCGGCACGCGCCCGTTTCGGGCCGGCAACCTGCAGAAGCTCCTGCATCAGATCGTGTTCGCGACCCCTCCGCCGATCCACACGCTGCGGCCCGAGATCCCGGAGGAGCTCGAGAACGTGACGGCGATCGCGCTGCAGAAGGATCCGGAAAAGCGCTACAAGACCGGACTCGACTTCGCCGCCGAGCTCACCCGCGTGCATCAGAAGCTGCGCGCGCAGTACAACCGCATCGACCAGCAGGAGCAGTTCAGCCTGCTGCGCAAGCTGAAGTTCTTCCACGAGTTCTCGCATAGCGAGATCTGGGAGGTGCTGCGCGCCTCGAGCTGGCAGGACTACGCCGACGCCGAGGAGATCGTCAAGGAAGGCGAGATGGACGATCGCTTCTACATCATCGTGCAGGGACGCTGCGCGGTGGCGCGCCTCGGCAAGCCGCTCGGCTATCTCGACAGCGGCGACTGCTTCGGCGAGACCAGCTACGTGCGCGGCGCCAAGCGCACCGCGACCATCGTCGCGTCGGGGCCGGTGACCGTGATGAAGGTGAGCTCGACGCTGCTCGAGCAAGTCTCGGCGGAATGCCAGCTGCGCTTCAATCAGGTGTTCCTGCGCAGCATGATCGGACGGCTGCAGAGCGCCGAGCGGCTCGCCTGACGCGGCCGGCAGCCGCTCGGGCTGCGCCTCGCGAAGATCGGCTAGGCCTGCGCTTCCTTGTCGTGCTCGATCATCGCATAGGCCGAATGATTGTGGATCGACTCGAAGTTCTCGGATTCCACCACGTAAGCCCGCACCCGCTTGTCGCGATTTAGCGCGACCGCCACATCGCGCACCGTGTCTTCCACGAATTTCGGGTTGTCGTACGCGCGCTCGGTGACGAACTTCTCGTCCGGGCGCTTCAAGATGCCGTAGACCTCGCACGAGGCTTGCGATTCCGCGATCTCGATCAACTCCTCGAGCCACATGTGCTCGTTGAGCTTGGCGGTGAGGGTGATGTGCGAGCGCTGGTTATGGGCGCCGTAGTCGGAGATCTTCTTCGAGCACGGGCACAGGCTGGTGGTCGGCACGACCACCTTGAGCCAGACGTCGGTCTTGCCCTCGCGATACTCGCCGAAGATCGTGGCCTGATAGTTCATCAGGCTCTCGACGCCCGACACCGGCGCCTTCTTCATCATGAAATACGGAAAGGTCATCTCGATATGCCCGGCGTCGGCATGCAGGTGCTGGGTCATTTCCTCGAGCATGCGCCCGAACGAGTCCACCGAGATCTCGCGCTCGTGGCGGTGCAGGATCTCGACGAAGCGCGACATGTGCGTGCCCTTGAAGTCGTGCGGCAAGTTCACGTACATGTTGAAGTTCGCCACCGTGTGCTGCTCGCCGTTCGCCCGGTCCTTGACCCGCACCGGATGGTAGATGTCCTTGATGCCGACCTTGTTGATGGGGATCCGGCGGGTATCCGGGTGGCCCTGCACGTCCTCGACCGGCGAGATGCGGGGCTTCTGGGTGGGTACGGCAACGCTCATAGGCTCAGCTTCCTGGTTACGGAACAAGCCCGAGATGGTGCCCGTCCGGCGCAATGCAATGATATCAGAGGACGTGCAGTCCCCGGCGCAAGGGCGCGCCGCAGCCCATCCTCAGGCGGTGAGTGACCGGTTATGCGCCTTTGGTTTCGTCCGCGTCGAAATCGGCCACGCCCAGGCCGCCCGGCTTTTTGAGCAGGATCTCGACCTTTTGTTCCGCATCCTTGAGCGCCGACTGGCAGCTGCGCGTCAGCATCACGCCGCGCTCGAAGGCGGCGAGGGATTCCTCGAGCGGCAGGTCGCCGTGCTCGAGCCGCTCCACGATCTCCTCGAGATCGCGCATCGCGGCCTCGAAATCGAGAGGCTTGGCATCGTTTTCCGCATTGCCGTTCGGCATGAGTGGAAACGGTACACAGCCCCTGGCGCGGGGTCAAACGCGCCAGCTCCTACGGATGCGCGTCACGGAGCCGAATCGTCAATGGATTTAAGGGCTTGGAAAATAGTCAAGCCGTGATACGCATCACACGCGAAAGGTCGCGTTCCTGTGACCATGGAGCCCGGGAAGCTTATGCGATATTCAACCAAACGTATCCTCGCGGGTGCTTGGCTGGGTGCAGCCGTGCTGGCGAGTGCCGCATGTTCGCCGCACACCCCCCCGCCGCCGACCGTCGAAGACCTCATGGAAGACCGGGTCACGCTGGACGGCATCCTCATGAAGTGCGAGCAACATACCGCCAAGGTGCGCGACGGCATCGACTGCGAGAACGCACGTATCGCCATCGAGCGGCTGGCTGCGCAGAACGTCGATCCCGCGGTGGAAAAGCAGCGTCAGGAGGAGTTCGAGCGCGCGCGCGAGCAGCTGCGTCTCGCGCAGGAGCGGGCCCGGCAGGAGCAGGAAGCGAAGAAAAAGGTCGATGCTTACAGTCTGCCGGTGGTGCCGGTCGAGTCGGTCCCCGCGCAGCAGACGGGTGCCGCCGCAGACGGCGCCCCGCAGAGCAATGCCGCGCCGCAGACCCACAGCGCGCCCCAGTCGAGCGGTCCTCCGCCGACCGCCGGCACGAACCTCCCCTGAAATCCCGCGCGCGCTGATCCTTGCCTTCCCGAGAGGCCCGGCCTGAAGGCCCGAGCCCGCACGGCTTGACGGCGCACAAGCCCCGATTGCCCGCTATGATGAGGTCTTTGACGCCGTGGAGATGGGCGATGAAGGGACGTGTGGCACTCGTGACGGGCGGCGGCCGGGGTATCGGGCGGGAGGCCGCGCTGCTGCTTTCGGCGGCTGGAGCGCGAGTGATGATCGTGGCGCGCAGTACGCCCGAGCTTGCCGCCGTGGGCCTCGAGTACGTCAGCGCCGATCTCGGAACCGCGGAAGGCTGCGCGCTGGCCGTTGCCGAGACCGAGCGGCGCCTGGGCCCGATCGACCTGCTGGTCGCGAATCACGGTATCGGGTCGGCACACGAGCGGCTCGTGTGGGAGCAGGATCCAGCGGTCTGGCGTGAGACGATGCGCATCAATCTCGATGGCCCGTTCGAGCTCGCCCGTCTGACGGTGGGCGCCATGTGCAAGCGCGGCTTCGGTCGGGTGGTGTTCACGAGCTCCACCGCCGGGGAAAAGGCGGAACGCGGTGGCAGCGCGTACACCGCTTCCAAGCACGGACTCATCGGGCTCGCGCGCGCCATCGCCCAAGATGCCGGGCCATTTGGCGTCACCTCGAACGCCGTGCTTCCCGGCTGGGTGCGAACCGCCATGGCGGAACGTTCCGCGAAGACCGAGGCGGAGCGACGCGGAATCGGCGTCGATGAGGTGTGGCGCGAGCGTGCCGCGCTCTATCCGCAGAACCGCGTGCTGCAGCCGCGCGAAGTCGCCGAAGTGATCGCATTCCTGTGCAGCGATGCCGCGGGCGGCGTGAACGGCGAGGCGATCACCGTCGCACTCGGCGGATTATGGTGAGCGGGCGGCTCGAGGGCCCGCCGTCTCCGGCAGGGAGCAGATCCCGACGATCACCGTCGCCGTGACCACGATCACGGGATACCACAAGCCCGAATAGATGTCCCCGCTGACCGCCACCAAGGTGAAGGCTACCGCCGGCATGAAACCGCCGAACCAGCCCGCACCGATGTGGTAGGGGACGGAGAGCGAGGTGTAGCGCACGCGCGCCGGGAACAGCTCGACCAGCCAGGCGGCCATCGGACCGGTCGCCATGGTGACGAACACCATCAGCATCAGCAGGCACAGCGAGACCATGGGTCGGTTGATGCGCGCCGGATCGGCTGCCGACGGATAGCCCGCTGCGCGCAAGACGCGCTCGAGCCGCTGGTAGAACGCGGCGTTTTCTCGCTCGAATCGCTCCACCGGCAGACCGGCTCCCTCGAATGACGGCACCTCCGCGACCGGTGCCTCGCGCGAGCCGATGCGGATGACCGCAACGCCCCGATCGGAATTCGTCTCGGTCACATACGGAACGCCGGCTCGGGCAAGCGCCGCCTTCGCGAGATCACACGAGCTCAGCGGGCGCCGCCGCCCGAGCGGATCGAACTGAAAGCTGCAGCGCCCGGACTGCGCCAGCACCCTCACCGGCGCCGCGCTTGCGGCTGCTTCGACCGCCGGGTTCGCGAAATGCGTGATTGCCCGATAGAGCGGGAAGTAGCTCGCTGCGGCGAGCGCCATTCCGAGCAGCACCACGCTCTTGCGACCGACCCGATCCGACAGCCGACCGAACAGGAGATACAGCGGCGTTCCGGCCAGAAGAGCCGAGCCGAGCACCAGATTTGCCGTCTGCGGGCTCACCTTGAGAACCTGGGTCAGGAAAAACAGCGCATACAGCTGGCCGGCGTACCAGGCGACGTTCATTCCGGCGGTTGCGCCGAACAGCACCGAGAGCACGCGCCGCAGGCTGGCCCAGTTGCCGAACGCATCGCGCACGGGTGATCTTGAACCCGAGCCTTGCGCGAGCATCTGCGCGAATACCGGAGACTCCGCGAGGTGCAGACGGATGTACACGGAGATCGCGAGCAGCACCGCCGAGACCAGGAACGGGATTCTCCAGCCCCACGAGTCGAAGGCGGCTCCGAGCAGCGCGCGGCAGGTGGAGATGATGAGCAGGCTCAGGAGCAGCGCGAGCGTGGAGGTCGTCTGGATCCAGCTCGTGTAACGTCCGCGTCGCCCGGGCGGGGCGTGCTCGGCCACGTAGATCGCGGCGCCGCCATACTCCCCGCCGATGGCCAGGCCCTGCAGCATGCGCAGCGCGATGAGCGCAATGGGGGCTGCGATGCCCACCGTTCGATAGGTCGGCAGCATGCCCACCAGGGTGGTGGAGGCGCCCATGGTGACGATGGTGGCGAGGAAGGTCTTCTTGCGGCCCACGAGATCGCCGAGTCTGCCGAAGATCAGCGCGCCGAACGGCCTGACTGCGAAGCCCGCGGCGAAGGTGAGCAGCGCGAAGATGAACCCGCCCGTCGGGTTGACGCCCGCGAAGAACTGCTTCGAGACGACGCTCGCGAGCGAGCCATACAGAAAGAAGTCGTACCACTCGAAACCGGTGCCGAGACTGGCGGCGAGGATCACCCGGGCGGGATGCGCGGTCCCCGGGGAATCCGCCGTCGGGCTGTCGAGCGGCATGCATACTCCCAGGCGACCCGATGGGTGGTGCTCCACGCTAACATCTTCGCTCGATGAAAATCGAGAGCATAGAATAGGCACGGTCTTCTCGAATCGGCTTGGGGGGGGAGGGTCGATGCCATCAACGATTTGCGCCATGAATGCCGTGAGCAGCCGTCTCAGGGGAGCTTTGCGCAGGGGAGTATGCTTCTGCGCGCTGGCAGCGGCGCCCTTGTGCGGCGTCGGCGCGGGCGGTGGATCGGCCGCTGTCTGGCCGACCCACGGATGGCATGCCGCCTCACCGGCTTCGGTCGGCCTCGATGAGGGCGTTCTTCGCGCCCTCGACGCCGACATTGCCGGCGGACGTTACGGCCTTGTCGACAGCTTCCAGGTATTTCGTTGCGGCGACGAGGTGTTCAGCCGCAAGTACAGCCACGACTATGCGCAGCTTTACGCCAAGGAGGCGAGGACCAAGGGTCCTCTCAATGCACGCCTGACCGGGCGCTATAACTACTTCGATCCGGCCTGGCACCCTTACTACCACGGGTCCGATCTGCACACGATGCAGTCGGTGAGCAAGACCGTGACCTCGGTGATCATCGGCATCGCCATGACGCGCGGCGACTTCAAGGCCGGTCTCGACCGACCGGTGCTCAGCTACTTCGACATCGACAAGGTCAAGAACGTCGATGATCGCAAGCGCCGCATGACGCTCAAGGACGTCATGACCATGACCACCGGGCTCGACTGGGTCGAGGATGTGCCCTACGACGATCCGCGCAGCGACTCGAGTCTCATGGAGGCGACCGACGACTGGGTGCAATACGTGATCGACAAGCCGATGGCGCATGATCCGGGAACGGTGTTCGATTACTCGAGCGGCGCGACCGAGCTGCTCGCCTACATATTCAAGAAGGAGACTTCCCAGGACATCGACGCATACGGCGAGCGCTACCTGTTCGGCCCCTTGGGGATGCGACACCACTGGAAGCGCACCTATCTCGGGGTCGTGGACACGGAGGGCGGCCTCTATCTGACGGGCGGCGATCTCGCAAAGATTGGCTACCTGTACCTCAATGACGGTGTCTGGGCGGGCCGGCGGCTGGTGTCCGAGAGCTGGGTGCGCGAGTCGCTGACGCCCGCGATCGATACCGGTTGGCAGGGCCTCAAGTATGGGCTCAAGTGGTGGTTGCAGCCGACCGGGAACGGCACCCAGTACATCTGGCACGCGATCGGCTTCGGGGGGCAGCGTCTGATGGTGTTTCCGTCCGAGAAGCTGATCGCGACCTTCACCGGCTGGGACATTCTCAGGGATGCCGCCTTCGACTCCGAGCTCGCCAAGCGACTCGAGCCCGCCGCAGGCAGCGCCCGCTGCGCGGTGCCCGGTCACTGAGCGCCCGGCGCGGCTTCGCGCAAGCATCGCAAGAACAGGGGGATACGATGCCAGTCTCGAACGATCGCCGGCCGGTGCCCGCCGCCATCGAGCTGCGCTCGATCGATTACGTGCCCGACAGCGAACGGCACGGCGGCCTCGCGAGCCAGTTCACGCTGTGGCTCGCCGCCAATCTGCAGATCACCGCGATCGTCACCGGGGCGCTCGCCGTGGTATTCGGCGGCGATGTGTTCTGGTCGCTGATCGCCCTGCTGCTCGGGCAGCTGATCGGCGGCGCGGTCATGGCGCTGCATGCGGCGCAAGGCCCGCAGCTCGGACTGCCGCAGATGATCTCCTGCCGAGTGCAGTTCGGCATCTACGGCGCCGTGATTCCGATCGTCGCGGCGTGCCTGATGTACATCGGCTTCTCCGCCAGCGGCTGCGTGCTCGCCGGACAGGCGGTCGGTCAGCTGCTGCACGTCGATGACGCGGCCGGCATCGCCATCTTCAGCTCGGTCATCGTGGTGGTGACGCTGTTCGGCTACCGGGTGATTCATTCGCTCGGACGTATTGCGAGCGTGGTCGGCGTGGCCGCATTCCTCTACATGTTCGACCGGCTGTTCGCGAGCCACGACATCGGCGCCTTGCTGTCCGAGCGGCATTTTTCGCTGAGCAAGTTCTTGCTGGCCATGTCACTGTCCGCGTCCTGGCAGATCGCCTACGGCCCCTACGTCGCCGACTACTCGCGCTATCTGCCGCGCAGCACCTCGATAGCGCGGGTATTTGCCGCCGTCGGGCTCGGATCCGTGATCGGGTCGCAGACCTCGATGAGCTTCGGAGTGCTCGCCGCCGCGCTCGCCGGCAATCGCTTCGAGCATCACGAGGTCGCCTACATCGTGGGTCTCGGCTCGAGCGGAGCGGTCGCGGCGCTGCTTTACTTGAGCATCGCGTTCGGCAAGGTCACGGTGACGTCGCTGAACGCCTATGGCAGTTTCATGTCGATGGCGACGATCGTGAGCGGATTCCGGCGCGGCGTGCGCATCTCCGTGCGGCATCGCTTTTTCTACGTTCTCGCCATGGTCGGAGTGTCGGCCCTGCTCGCGCTCACCGGCCGCCACTCGTTCCTGAAGGAGTTCGAGTCGTTCATCCTGTGCCTGCTCGCGGTGTTCACGCCCTGGAGCGCCATCAATCTGGTCGACTATTACTGCTTCACGCGCTCGCGCTACGACGTTCCAGCGCTCTCCGACCCGGACGGACGTTACGGCCGATGGAACGCCACCGGCATCGTCATTTACCTCATCGGCATCGCGGTGCAGATCCCGTTTCTTTCGACCGCTTTCTACACCGGTCCCCTGGTCGAGCCGCTCGGCGGCGTCGATATCTCCTGGATCGTAGGTCTCGTGGTGCCGGGGGCCTTGTATCTCGTGTTTGCGCGCGCCTCGCAGCGGCGCGCACCCGCGCAGCTGGTGCTGCCGGCTTCCTGAAGGCATCACGCCATGCCGCGCTCGAGTCTCCTGCCCGCGGAGCAGTTCCGGTGAGCGATCCGCTCAGGCGCCATACGCTCGGCGACATCCTGCGCCGCACCGCCGCCAGGCTGCCGGGCAAGACTGCGATCCGCTGTGGGGCCGCGTGCTGGAGCTATGCCGAGCTCGAAGCCGTATGCAACCGGCTGGCCCGGGCGCTGTCGCGGCACGGCATCGCGCCGGGCGATCGCGTGGCGATTCTGGCGCGCAATTCCCATGCCTATGTGGCCGTGCGATTCGCGGTTGCGCGGCTGGGCGCCGTCCTGGTTCCGGTCAATTTCATGCTGCAGGATCACGAGGCCGCCTATATCTTACGACACGCGGGCGCGAAGCTCGTGTGTACCGATCCGGCCCTCGAGCCCGTCGCGCGGAGCGCCGCGGCCCTCGCTGCCGGCGTCATCGACTTCCTGCTCCTGCCCGACGAGGACGCGACGCAGTCGAGCAATCCGGGCTTGAGATTCACGGATCTGATCCGCGAGCCCGTCGAGCCGTTCGCGAGCGAGGCGCGCCCCGATTCGCTGGCGCAGATCATCTACACGAGCGGTACGGAATCGCTGCCCAAGGGCGTGATGCTGACGCACGACGCCGTTCTGTGGGAGTATGTCGGCTGCCTTGCGGATGCGGAGATCGCCGAGCCCGATCTGCTGCTGCACTCGATGCCGCTCTATCATTGCGCGCAGCTCGACGTTTTCCTCGGTCCGGCGCTGTACGTGGGGGCGAGCAACATCGTCACCGGCAAGCCGACCCCGGACAATATATTGTCGCTGCTGACGCGCCATCGGGTCTCGTCGTTCTTCGCGCCGCCGACCGTGTGGATCTCGCTGCTGCGCTCGCCGGCGTTCTTGCCCGGCGCCCTCTCGGGCCTGCGCAAAGGGTACTACGGCGCATCGATCATGCCGGTCGAGGTTTTGCGTGAGCTCCTCGACCGCTTGCCGCAGATGCGATTCTGGAATCTCTATGGGCAGACCGAGATCGCGCCGCTCGCGACCGTGCTCAAGCCCGAGGATCAGCTGCGCAAGGCCGGCTCCGCGGGGCGAGCCAGCCTGAACGTCGAGATGCGTCTGGTGGACGAGGAGGGCCGCGAGGTGGCGCCGGGCGAGGTGGGGGAAATCGTGCACCGCTCGCCGCAGTTGCTGAGCGGCTATTTCAACGACGAGGAGCGCACTCGCGAGGCATTCCGTGGCGGCTGGTTTCACAGCGGCGACCTGGCGAGCATGGACAGCGAAGGCTACATCACGATCGTCGATCGCAAGAAGGACATGATCAAGTCCGGCGGCGAGAATGTGGCGAGCCGCGAGGTCGAGGAGACGCTCTATCGTCACCCCGCGGTGTCCGAGGTGGCGGTCATCGGCGTTCCTCATGAGCGATGGGTCGAGGCGGTGCTGGCCATCGTGGTTGCGAAGCGCGGCGCGCAGCCGAGCGAGCAATCGCTCATCGACTTCTGCCGAGAGCGGCTCGCGCATTTCAAGGTCCCGAAAGGCATCATTCTGGCCGATTCGCTGCCCAAGAGCCCGAGCGGCAAGCTGTTGAAGCGAGATTTGCGCCAGCGCCACGCGAAGGCTTTTTTCGGTTCGAGCTGAGGCAGCCATTCCCGGCTGAGGCTTCAAGGGAATGCCGCAACGGCGGCAGCCGCACGGCGTCAGGCAGTATGTTCGAGGTGCCTCCGCTGCAGCGCAACAGCCGGCGCGCGGCCGAGGATGAAGCTACAGAAGCGGCATTTTCTGCCGACACCGGGCCAAGGTCTCCACGGAAGTCGGGATGCACTTGAAGCTCGCAGCGCCGTCCTCCCGAGGTGCGGGTCGGCGTCTCATCTCGGTAGTTTGGCCGCTGATCGGCATCACGGCGCTCATGCTGATGCTGAGCCTCGCCAGCATCTCGGTGCTTTCCTCGGTGCGCGCCTACGTCAATGGCGAGAGCCTTTGGTCGAAGGCCGAGCACCAGGCGATCGCCGAGCTTCGCCAGTATGCCGCCACTCGCGATGCAAGGGACTATGAGCGCTTCGAGGCGGAGCTCGCAGTGCCGCTGGGCGACCATCGTGCCCGCGTGGCGTTGTTGCGCGCCGCGCCGGAACTCGAGGCGGCCAGCCGGGGCTTTCTCGCGGGGCGCAACGACCCCGCGGACGTGCCGGGGATGATCCGCCTGTTCAGATATTTCCACACCAGCGCGCTGATGGCGGAGGCGTTGCGCGCGTGGACTTCGGGCGATGAGTGCATCCTCGAGCTCGCGCAGATCGGCAGGGATCTGCACGGGGGCAACGGGTCGGAGCCGCCGGAGCGTGCATCGGCGTTGCTTGCCGACGCCGAGCGAGTTCATCAGAGAGCCGTGCCTCTCGAGCTCGATTTCTCCGCGGCGCTCGGGGACGCCTCGCGCAAGCTCAATCGCTTGCTGTGCGTGTTCCTGTCGGCATGCAGCGTGCTCCTGGCAGGGGCAGGCACGGCGATCTCGCATTCGAACCTCGAGCGCGGCAAGCGCCTCGCCGAGGAGCTCCATGCGAGCCAGGCGCGCCTCGAATACCAGGCGACGCACGATGCGCTCACGGGCCTCACCAACCGCAGCGAGTTCGAGGCGCGGCTGGGCGCGGCGATAGAGGATCGGCGCACGTCGGGCCGCGACTACGCGCTCCTCTACATCGACCTCGATCAGTTCAAGATCATCAACGACACCTGCGGCCACGCCGCGGGGGACGAGCTCATCAAGCAGGTCGCCTGGCTGATCAAGAGCGCGCTGCGCAGCGACGACCTGCTCGCGCGACTCGGAGGAGACGAGTTCGGAGCGCTGCTCGCGAACTGCGCGGCGCCGGACGCCGTCAACATCGCGGAGGGAATCCGCCGCCGCATAGCCGAGCTGCGCTTCCGCTGGCAGGATCGAATCTTCGCCGTCAATGCGAGCACCGGCGTTCTGGCGCTCGGCGAAACCCTGCCGAGCGTGAGCGATGCGCTCAGCGCCGCCGATGCCGCCTGCTATCTGGCGAAGGACAATGGTCGCAACCGCGTCCATCTCTTCCGCCCCGACGATCAGCAGGTTCAGACGCGGCATGGCGAGATGCGCTGGGTCGAGCGCATCAATGCCGCGCTCGACAAGGGAAGCTTCGAGCTGGCGGCACAGCCGATAGTCGCCATCGCCCCTCGAGAGAGCGGTGTGCGCTCTCAACGCCACTTCGAGCTGCTGCTGCGCATGGTCGCGGATGACGGGCAGATCATCGCGCCGATGGCGTTCATTCCGGCGGCAGAGCGCTACGGACTCATGCCCTCGCTCGATCGCTGGGTGATTGCGCGAGCCTGTCGCGAGCTCGCGCGCCTGCATGCTTGCGGCGTCGATCTACCGACGTGCATGATCAATCTGTCCGGGGCCTCGGTGAGCGATCCCGCGCTCGCGGACTACATCAGCAGCTGCCTCGCCCAGAATTCGATCGCCCCCGTGCACCTCGGCTTCGAGCTGACCGAGACGGCTGCGGTCGGCAATCTGGCGAGCGCCTCGAAGCTGATGTCGCGGTTGCGAGCCCTGGGCTGTCCGATCGCGCTCGATGATTTCGGCAGCGGCATGTCGTCGTTCTCGTACCTGAAGTCATTGCCCGTCGATTTTCTCAAGATCGACGGCGCGTTCGTGCGCGACGTCAACTCCGACCCGATCGATCATGCGGTCGTCGAGGCGATCCAGCGCGTCGGCCGGCTGATGGGCATCAAGACGATCGCCGAATGCGTGGAGGATCAGGCCGCGCTCGATGCGCTGGCGCGCATCGGGGTGGATTACGCGCAGGGCTACCATCTCGGTGTGCCGATTCCCCTCGCGCAGATGCAACACCGTGCGGGTGAACGGCCCGGGGTCCTGCTGCGCGCCGGCTGAAGCGATCTTCCCTCCCGCCGGCGGCCGATCTGCCGTAGAGTCCGCCAGGCAAGGGAGAACACAAGTGACGCAACTGTCGGGCCGCGATCTGGCGATGCCGAGCTCGAGGATGAGCGCGCGACCGGCCGCGCGCGGCGAGCTCCTCGGCCACCCCCGCGGGCTCGGCTACATCGCCGGCACGGAGCTCTGGGAGCGAATTTCATTTCACGGAATGCAGGCGCTTCTGCTCCTGTACATGGTCGGCGAGCTGCTGCGGCCGGGACACATCGAGCACATCCTCGGATTCGGCGGCTTCCGCTCGGCCCTCGAGCTCGTGACCGGGCGATTGTCGGTACAGGCGCTCGCGTCCCAGATCTTCGGCCTGTACATCGGGTTCGTCTACTTGATGCCCGTCATCGGCGGCGCGCTCGGTGACCGCCTGATCGGGCGGCGGCGGGCGGTGGCGCTCGGCGCGCTGTCGATGACCATCGGCCATTTTTGCATGGCATTCGAGGCCACGTTCCTCATCGCTCTGTTGCTGCTGGTGATCGGCGCCGGTCTGCTGCGCGGCAATCTGATCTCGCAGCTCGGCGAGCTGTATGCGAGGGACGATCCGCGCCGCGAGAGCGGATTCCAGATCTACTACAGCATGCTGAACAGCGGGGCCTTCGTGGCTCCGCTGGTCACGGGCGCGCTCGAAGCGCGCTTCGGATGGCACTACGGCTTCGGCTTCGCGGGGATCGGCATGCTGCTCGGGCTGCTGATCTACAGAACCGGGCGCGCGTACATTCCCGCGGACCTCGCGCGCCGCGAGACGAGGGCGCGGCGCCTGAGCGCAAGCGAGCGCCGCGTGGTCTTCTTCATGGCCTCGATGCTGCCGTTGTTGACCGCGTTCTGGGTCGCACAGTCGCAGATCTGGAACACCTACAATCTGTGGGCGCGCGACCATCTGGATCTGATGGTGGGCGCTCACCAGCTGCCGGTTCCCTGGCTGCAGGCCATCGATTCCCTGGCCGTGATCGTGCTGGTGGCGCCGATCTTGCGCTTCTGGCGCTGGCAGCAAGCGCGTGGCCAGGAACCCGACGATCTCGCGAAGATGGCCATCGGCTGCCTGTTGTTCGGGCTTGCGGTCGCCTGGCTCGCCGCCTCGCAGCTGGTGGCACCCGATCCCGGGACGGTGCCGCTGTCCTGGGCGATCGCCTACCATTTCTTTTCCGGCGTCGGCTACATCTACTTTGCGCCGACCGCGATCGCGGTCTTCTCCCGCTCGGCTCCAGCGGCGGTCAATGCATCGATGGTCGGCATCTACTACCTGTCGATGTTCGCCGGCGGCATCATCTGCGGGCGGATCGGCGGCCTCTACGAGCAAGTCTCGGCCGGCCGGTTCTGGTCGCTGCATGCCGTGATCGTGAGCGCCGGCGGCGTGGCGCTGCTGCTGGTCGCGCCGCGCCTGCGTCGCGAGCTCGGTATGCGCCGCTGATTCCCCGGACCACCCGATGCCGGTTCCTGCCTCGAATCATTCGCCGGTGCGAAAACGCGTCCATTCACGGGTGATGAGCCGCGAATAGTCGAGCGTTACCGCGGAGTTGGTCAGCAAGCGGGCGCGCGTGGCCGCGTCGGGATAGACGCTCGGATCGCTCTTGATGGAGGCGTCGAGATAAGGCAGAGAGGCGCGATTGCCGTTCGGATACTTGACGTAGTTGGAGATCGACGCGATCACCTCGGGACGCAACAGATAGTTCATCCAGAGTTGCGCGTTGCGCGGGTGGGGAGCATCGGCCGGAATCGCCATCATGTCGAGCGTGAGGAGGGCGCCCTCGCGCGGCACGAAGTAGACGACGTGTACCCCTCTGGAGGCCTCGGCCGCACGATTGCGGGCGATCTCCACGTCGCCCGACCAGGCGAGCGCAAGGCACACATCGCCGTTCGCCATGGGCCCGATCAGGTCCGGATCGATGCGGCCCACGAAGGGACGTATCTTGCGCAAAAGCTCCGCGGCCGCCGCAACGTCGTCGGGCTCGTGACGATTCGGATCGCGGCCCAGGTAGATCATCGCCGACTGGAACACCTCGAGCGGCGAGTCGATGATGGCGATGCCGCAATCGGCGAGCTTTCGAGCGTTCTGCGGATCGAACAGCAGCGCCCAGCTGTCGCTGACGGTGCCTCCCAGGCGCTCTTTCACCCGATCGAGGTTGTAGCCGAGTCCGGTGGTCGTCCAGAGGTAGGGAGTCGCGTACTGATTGCCGGGATCGTGCACCGCGAGCCGGCGCATGATGTCGGGGTCGGCGTTCACCAGATTGGGCAGCGCCGCCTTGTCGAGCTTGCGATAAACGCCGGCGCGCAGCTGGCGGTCGAAGAAATTTTCCGTGGGTATGACCACGTCGTAGTTGGTATGTCCCGTGAGCAGCTTGGTCTCGAGCACCTCGTTGTTGTCGTAGGTGTCGTAGCGCACCTTGATGCCGTACTCCTTCTCGAAATTGGCCACCGTATCGGGCGCGATGTAGTCGATCCAGGAATAGACGTTGAGCACCTTTTCCGAGTCGTACGGTCCGCTCGAGGCGGGCACACGCTGGCCGCGCCCGCAGGCCGTCAGGCATGCGAGCGCGAGCAAATACACCATGATGCGATTCACGAGGTCCCCATCTCCGGCCGCGGCCCGCTAGCGTTGCACGCGCCGAAACCGCCTGAACATGCGCAGCGCCCAAACCGCGATGGCGACCGCGAAGGCGGCCATCATCCAGCCGAAGCGCGCCGCCGGAAGATCGGCAGGGCTCGACTCGTTGGCCTTCGCCAGCATCCAATCGACGCAAGCGAGAAAGATCAGCAAGATGCAGGCGAACCAGATCCCTTGCTCGCTCAGAAACGCGATCGATTCCCGCGCCCGCGCCGGCGCCAGCCAGTAGTCGCGATTGGGGATATTGATCATCGAGGCCGGCAACAGTCGCGGGACGAGGCCGGTCACCAGCGCGACGAAGGCCGGAGCCCCGAGCGTGAACGCGAGCATGAAGCTGCGGCAATCGGCGCGTGTCATGAAGCCGTTCGCCACGCCCGCCGCGTTGAAGTGCACGGCGACGATCTCGGGCAGGTCCGCGCTCAGCACCGACACCAATAGAGCCGCGGTCGCGAGCAGCGATCCAAACAGGAGGAGCGGATAGATTCGCATCGTTTGACCCGGATCTTGCGGCCCGCGTAGCTTATCCGCGGCGCGGCCGAGATGCCATCCGCCGGCGCGCCTGCCGCTGCGCTCGAACTGATGCCGCGCGGCGCCGGGCCCATTATGATGCGCCCGGCCGGGTAACAGAGGAGTCGGGCGATGAGCGATCCAGAGGTGATGTTCAACGACATGGTCGAGCTCGGCGCGGAGCGCACGCGCCGCGCAGGCCCGTACCTCGAGTTCCTGCGCGTGCCTTCGATGAGCGCGGGGGTCTACGTTCTCGGCGCCGGGAGCCTCGACGGACAATCGCCGCATCGCCAGGACGAGCTCTACTACGTGGTGCGCGGCAAGGCGCGGATGCGTGCCGGCGCGCATGAGCGCAGCGTGGGCGAGGGATCGCTCATCTTCGTGGCGGCCGGCGTCGAGCACCGCTTTTACGATATCGAGGAAGAGATCACCGTGCTCGTGTTCTTCGCGCCGGCCGAGGCCGAATAGATCCGGTGCGCCCGGCTCAATGCGTGGCCGGGATCGTCACCATGGTGAGCGTGCGCTTGCCGAGCGCCGCGTCGCTGCTCGGGTTGCTGATGACCACGTAGAAGCTCTTCGCGCGACGGCGGGTGGAGTCGGCGACGATCGGCACGAACAAGCTCACGAAGCCCTTACCGGCCTCGATGTGTTCCTGGCGCGGCGTGACCTGGACGAAGTCCTGCCCGGATTTTGCCGTCCCGGATTCGGTCCACCAGGAGAAGCCGACGTCGCCGCGCGCACTACCCGAGCGCTGCACGATGACGCGCGCCGCCGGATCGGCGGGCGGCACGTCGATGGTGTCGACCGCGAGCTCGATGTGTGGGCGCGACCTCGGAGCCAGGTGTGCGGATGGCGTCAGTTGAGCCGACGGACCTGTCGCGCGCGACGGCGGTTGCGCCGCCATGGGCGGAAGGACACCGGGCGAGGGCGCAACCGCCGGCGCAGCGGCGGCTGGCTCGGCCGCCGCGGGCGGCTCGGGCGAACTCGCCCCCTCGGCATGCCAGGCGGCGAACTGCGAGCTTGCGCTCGCGAACGCGGTTTTCGCGCCATCCTCGATCTCGGCCAGGGCAGCCTTGGTCTGGTCGGTGTGAGTCCCGACCCACCAACCGAGCCCGAGCAGCAAGGCGACGATGAGGATCGCCGGCAACGCCGAGCGCGATCCTGAGGCGGGGAGAACATGCACCATCGCAAGCAGCACCGGTAGGTGCGCGGCGGCCGCACCGTCGTCGAATGATCTGAGCCAGGTTGCCACATCGGCCGGACGGCGCTCGCGCTCGAAGCTCAGGCCGGCGCGCAGCGCCAGCCACTCGCTGCGGCTCACGCCCGCGGGTCGCTGTGGCTTCATGCGCCGATCGCGCGCTTCGAGGGCGGTGCGATCGGCGAATGGATGCTTTCCGGCGAGCAACAGATACGAGAGGCACGCAAGCGCATAGACATCGTCCCGCGCATCGGCAACCGCACCTTCGAGCAACTGGCAGCTGGCAAATCGAGGGGCCGCGAGCGACCCAGGGTCTGGCTC
>Ga0335073_10000809_pt1 | contig 40957 bp, 34 predicted proteins | sample Lox_Sample_22_FD_207093 | JGI IMG/M metagenome (GOLD analysis project Ga0335073, IMG submission 207093) | Soil microbial communities from Loxahatchee National Wildlife Refuge, Florida, United States - Lox_Sample_2.2 | ecosystem: Environmental > Terrestrial > Soil > Wetlands | place: USA...
TCCACATGCGGGAAAGCCGCTTTGGCGGCCATTGGCGCGCCGGCCGCGTGACGGGCTTTTCAAGTCCGCCTGCCGGGCGCTTAAACTTCGCACTCGACGCCCGGACACGCGGGGCGTTCCCTCCCATGAACCCTAAGCCGCCTTGAGCGCATGACGCGCCGGCGCGGCGTTTTGAAAGACTTTAATCTTGGATCATTTTCATGGGCTCGGCCTCGCTGCGCCCCTCAATGCCGCGCTGGCCAGGCTTGGTTTCGCGCGTCCGACTCCGATTCAGGCCCAGGCGATCCCGCCCCTGATGATGGGCCGCGACCTCGTCGGCATCGCCCAGACCGGCACCGGCAAGACGGCGGCCTTCGCGCTGCCCATCCTGCATAAGCTCGCGACCGACCGGCGCCCTTCGCCGAGAGGCGGCGCGCGCGTTCTTGTCCTGAGCCCGACGCGAGAACTTGCGAGCCAGATCGCCCAGAGCTTCCGCGATCTATCGGAGGGCCTTTCGCTCAAGATCGCCGTCGTGTTCGGCGGCGTGCCGCACGGCGCCCAGGTTCGCGCGCTTCAAGCCGGCCTCGACGTGCTGGTCGCGACGCCCGGCCGCCTCCTCGATCACCTCGACGCCGGCGTCGCCCGATTGGGCGCGGTCGAATTCCTGGTGCTCGACGAGGTCGACCAGATGCTCGACCTCGGCTTCATAAAGCCGATCCGGCGGATCGTGCGCGAACTGCCCAGGTGGCGGCAAAACCTGTTCTTCTCTGCCACCATGCCCGCCGACATTCGCGCGCTTGCCGGCGAGCTTCTCAACGATCCGATCGAGGTCGCGGTGACGCCGGCGGCCAGGACCGCCGACCGCGTCGAGCATAGCGTTCTCCTCGTCGAAGCGGCGAAGAAGCGCGACATGCTGGTCGAGCTGTTCGCCGACGCCGAGCTCACGCGAGTGATCGTCTTCACCCGCACCAAGCGCGGCGCCGACCGGGTCGCCCGGGCGCTCGATGAGGCGGGCGTCGACGCTTCCGCCATTCATGGCAACAAGAGCCAGGGCCAGCGCGAGCGGGCGCTTGCCGCGTTTCGCGACGGCAAGACGAGGGCGCTGGTCGCGACCGACATCGCCGCGCGCGGCATCGACATCGATAGCGTGAGCCACGTCGTCAATTTTGAGCTGCCGGAGGTCGCCGAGGCCTATGTTCATCGCATCGGCCGGACGGCGCGGGCAGGGGCGGCGGGGCAGGCGATCTCGCTTTGCGATCAGGAAGAGCGCGACCTGCTGCGCGCCATCGAGCGGCTGACGCGGCTTAACCTGCCCAAGACCGACCGGCGTGGGCCCGCCGGTCCGAAGCCCGCGCCCGTCCTGCGCCGCGCGGCGGTCACAGGCGCCCCTGTGGCTGCGCCGCAGCGCCCCCGCCATTCCTTCCATCGCGGCGCCCGGGTCGAGGCCGCGCTCGCCGGCAAGCCGCATCCGGACCTTCGCCGGCGCGGCGTTCGCCCGCCCCGGCGCGCTCCGGGGGCGTGAAATCAGGCGGCGCCGCTTACTGCCCCTGAGCGCGCCGCTTCTGCACGTTGTCGAGGTAGACCACCCCTGCGATGAGGAGGCCTTCGATCACCATCTGCCAGAAGGGATTGACGCCAAGCAGATTGGCTCCATTGCCGATCGTGGTGAACAGGATCGCGCCGATGAAGCAGCCGCCGATCGTGCCTCGCCCGCCGAACAGGCTCGCGCCGCCGACAACCGCGGCTGCGATCGCCTGCAGCTCCGCTCCCATGCCGGCATTGGGATTGCCCATCGTCAACCGGGCGACAAGCAGCATGCCCCCGACCGCCGCGAACAGCGACGCGAGGCCATAAGCCGCAAGCGTCACGCGCGTCACGTTGACGCCGACGCGGCGCGCCGCCTCGATGTTGCTGCCGAGCGCATACATGTAGCGCCCAAGTCGAGTCGCTCCGAGGAGGAATTGGGACGCCGCGGCAAAGGCCAACATCACGACAAACATTGTCGGGATGCCGAAAATCGACGAGTTGGCGAAGTTCCCGAGGGAATCGGGCAGCCCCGCGACCGTCATCCCGCCCGAGACAAGCATGGTGAGGCCGCGATAGCCCTGCAGTCCGGCGAGCGTGACGATGAAGGCGGGAATGCCCAACCGGTCGACGGCAAAGCCGTTGACGATTCCGATCGCGAGGCCAAGCACGAGCGTCAGCGGGGCTGCGATGACCAAGCTCGCGCCGTTCGCTAGCAGCATGGCGAACGCCACACCGGTGAACCCGAGAACCGACCCCACCGAGAGATCTATGCCGGCGGTGATGATGGTGAACAGCTCGCCATAGGCCACGATCGCATCGATCGAGACCTGCCGCATGATGTTAAATATGTTGCCCGAGGTCAGGAAGTAGGGCGAAGCGATCGAGAGGCCGATCCACAGCAGCACGGCGCAGCCGAGCACCCATGTCTCAACCGGCATCCGATGCCATATTTCCGTCGTGAGGGCGGCGCGCGAACCGGATCTCGGCCTCGGCGCCGTGATAGTCGCCATTGTCGCCTTATCTCCTTTTCGCTTCCGGGCCCCAAGACGATCAGGGCCCGGCGCGATCCGTCAGGTCACCCGCCGAGGTAGGGGGAAATCTGATATTTCTTCGGGTTGAGCAATCCCGCCATCTGCGGGCTGTCGATATTCTCCTTCGTGACGACGTGCACGCCGGAGTCGACGGTGTGCGGAAGCACGGCGCCGTTTGCGGCGGCGAGCGCGTACCAGATGCCGGCGTAGCCCATCATGTACGGATTCTGCACGATGAGGCCGTCCAGATTGCCGTCGCGCACGAAGGCGATCTCTTGGTCGGAGGTGTCGAACGCGACCGCGCACATTTTCGATCCGAGGCTCTTCTCTTGAATGGCCCGGCCTGCGCCGTCGCCCTCCAGTTCATTGTCGGCGAAGAGCCCGACCAGTTTCGGGTGGCTGGTCAGAATATCCTCGGCGTCGGAGAGCGCGCGCCCCGGATCGTTGTTGCCGACCCGGTGAGCGACGATCTTGAGGTTCGGATATTTCTTCAGTCCGTCGACGAAGCCCTTGTCGCGGTCGTTGAGCGACTGCGCGCCGGCGAGGGCCGTCATGTAAGCAACGTCGCCCTCATCTTTGCCTGTGCGGGCCTTGACGCATCGCGCCAGTTCGTCGGCGGCCTTCTCACCGGCGCTGACGTTGTTGGTGGCGAGGAACGTCACGTACTTGTCGGTATTGGCGTTCGAATCGATCACGATGACCGGAATTCCAGCGTCGGTCGCGGCGGCGATGGGTTGGGCGAGCGCCTGGGCGTTGGTCGCGGCGATGACGATCGCGGTCGGCTTGGTCTGGATCGAATTCTCCATGATCGAGACTTCCTTCCCGACATCCGTTTCGGCGGGCGCTCCCAGTGTGGAGATCGACACGCCGAGCTTCTGGGCCGCCGCGTTCGCGCCGTCAAAGACGGTCGCCCAATATTGGGAGGTCGTCGCCTTCACGATCACGTCGATGTGATCCTTCGAGAAGTCAGCCGCGAAGGCTGGGGTTGCGGCGAGGGCCAGAGCCGTCGTCGCGAGCAGACAGAGTTTCAACATGCGCATCTACCTTTCCTTGGAACGCCCCTCAGTCGATGAACGCCTCCTTCGTCTGGCTGTACCCCGTCATGTATTTGATCAGGTCCTGCTGCGTCGTCTGCCCGACCGGGGTGACGTGCACCACGCGGCCCTGAAACATCACTGCGACCCGGTCCGCGACCTCGAGAATTTCGATGAGATTGTGGCCGATGTAGATGACGCCGATGCCTTCCCGCGAGAGCCTGCGGGCAAGCTCGATGACATGTTCGCGCTCCATGACCGCGAGCGCCGCGGTCGGCTCGTCAAGAATCACGACCTTGGATTGCCAGTAGAGGGCGCGCGCGATCGCCACCGCCTGACGCTGCCCGCCTGACAGGCGCGAGACGGTCGACGCCTTCGGCGGGATGCGGCTCTCCACTCGCTTCAGCAGGGCGTCGGTCTCGTCGCGAATCTTGCGGTTGTCGATCACCGTTAAAAGGCCGAGCCAGCGCCGAACCGGCTCGCGGCCGAGAAAAATGTTCGCGCCGACTGAGAGATCGTCTGCGAGGGCGAGGTCCTGATAGACGGTTTCGATCCCGAGCCGACGCGCGTCAGCCGGGCCATGAAGGTCGAGAGGAGCGTCGTCGAGGCGGATCTCGCCCGCGTCGGCTTTGTAGACGCCGGAGATGTGCTTGATCAGCGTCGACTTACCGGCGCCGTTGTCGCCGACCAGCGCAAGCACTTCGCCCGCCTCGAGCGAGAGATCAGCCCCGCAAAGCGCTCGCACAGGGCCGAAGCTCTTGTGCAGATCGACCACTTCGAGCAGGGAAGACACGGGGGAAGCACGCCTCGCCGCGCGCCTGGCCTCCGTCAAAGGCGCCTGACCATTTCCCTGCCTGACTTTCGCCTAACATGGGTTTTGGGCGCATTTTCGGCCGAAAATGGCCGCGCCGAAGCATTGCCAACAATTCACGATCGGTTAATTTCCAAGCAAACGTCGGCGACCTGAGCGCTGCCCGGAATAGCCGACAAACATTTCGGAGCCCAGGGGAGGAAGCCATGCTTGGACTGATGCAGAACCGTCCGCTTCTCATATCGAGCCTGGTCGATTACGCCTCGACCTGGCACGGCGGGCGCGAGATCGTCTCCCGCGATCCGGAAGGCGCCATTCATCGCTCGAACTACGCTGAGATCGCCGCCCGAGCGAAGCGGGTCGCGAACGCGCTCGGCGCCCTCGGCCTCGGCCGCGGCGATCGCGTCGCGACGCTCGCCTGGAACAGCTACCGCCACCTGGAAATCTATTACGGAGTGACCGGCTCGGGGCGGGTGCTGCATACAGTCAACCCGCGGCTCTTCCCGGACCAGATTCAGTACATCATGCATCACGCGGAAGACGCCGTCGTCTGCTTCGATCCGGTCTTCGCGCCGCTGATCGAGGAGCTCAAGCCGCGGCTGCCTCAGGTGCGCGCATGGGTCGCGCTCTGCGAGCCCGAAGCGGCGCCGGCGATTAAGGGTCTTGCGCCGCTCTGCTACGAAGACCTCATGGCGAAAGCATCGCCCGATTACGAGTGGCCGCTCGTCGACGAGAACAGCGCGTCGACCCTCTGCTACACCTCCGGCACGACCGGCAATCCGAAGGGGGTGATGTACAGCCACCGCTCGACGGTGCTGCACGCATTCGCCGCTTGCGCGGCCGATTGTCTCGCGCTGACGGCGCGCGACTCTTTCCTCGTCATTGTGCCGCTCTTTCACGCCAACGCATGGAGCCTCCCGTTTTCGGCGGCGATGTGTGGGGCGAAGATGGTCCTTCCGGGTCCGAAGCTCGATCCGGAGAGCATCTACATGCTGCTCGAGCAGGAGGAATGCACCAAGGCGGGCGGCATTCCGACCATCTGGCTGAATTTCCTCGCCTGGCTCGAAGCAAACCCCGATCGCCTCGATCTCAAGAAGCTCAAGCTCACACACGTCGCGTCCGGCGGCGCAGCGCCGCCTCGCGCCACGATCGAGAAGTTCCATGATCTTCTGGGCGTCTTCCTGCTGCACGCGTGGGGCATGACGGAAACGAGCCCGATCGTCACCACCGGCACGCCGTTGGCCAAGCACATTGGGGCGATCCCCTCCGAACTCGTCGACATGCAGGTCAAGCAGGGCCGTCAGGTCTACGGGGTCGAGCTCAAGATCGTCGGCAGCGACGGACGCGATGCGCCGCATGACGGGGTCTCGGTCGGCGAGCTGAAAGTGCGCGGCAACTGGGTGATTTCCGGCTATTTCAAGGGCGAGGGCGGCCAGGTCGTCGACAAGGACGGATGGCTCGGAACCGGCGATGTCGGCACGATCGATCCTGACGGATACGTGCAGCTGACAGACCGGCTGAAGGATGTGATCAAGTCGGGCGGCGAGTGGATCTCCTCGATCGAGATCGAGAACCTCGCCATGTCGCACCCTGACGTTTTTGAAGCCGCGGTCATCGCCGTCGCGCATCCGGTCTGGCAGGAGCGGCCTTTGCTGATCGTCCATCCGCGCGCGGGCCGGAATCCGGTCAAGTCATCGATCCTCGAATTCCTCTCGGCCAAGCTGCCGAAGTGGCAAATCCCCGACGATGTCGTCTTCGTCGACAGCCTGCCGCATACCGCGACCGGGAAACTGCTCAAGACCGAGTTGCGCCAGCGCTTCCACGGCCACCTCGCGGTCAGCGCCTGAGATTCCGCCCGGCGCGGCGCGCGTCAGGGCCGTGAAGCTCGAGGCCGATCGTTGCGCCGTCTGGGCCGGCCCGAACGGCGAGGCGGGCGGCGGCGGCCAGCGCACGCCAGTCGCGCTCGCTCGCCAGCGCGACCGGGCAGGCGCGGCCGTAGAGCTCGGCCGCGACCATGGCGCCGACGACGACGATCGCGTCGCGCTCCAGCATCAGGATGCCCGCTGGTCCTTTGCCGAGGCGGAGCGCCTCGGCGAGGATGGCGCTGCCGCCGCTCGAGCCGCGCCCGGCGGGCATCATCAGCACGCGGCCGGCCACGTTTAGGCCCCGCTGCGGGTGGCGTCGATCGATGATCGCGCCGAGAACGGGATCGAGCCCACCCCAAAAGCTCAGGGGCTCGTCGAGCAACAAGGGCGCGCCGGCCGCTACGCCCGGAATGAGCGTCGCCGCGCCGAAGGCCCGCCGGCTCATAGGCGCACTATCTTGCCGGCGCGCGCCGAGGCGACGCATTCGGCGAGCGATCCATAGGCGACCTCGGCCCCGAGATTGGCCGGCGCGTAGTAGGCGCATTTTCCGGAATTGGTCATGACCGCCCCTGCCTCGACCCGCATCAGCGCGCCGATATAAACGCAGGTGTCGACGACCAGCGTGACCCGGGCCGCGCGCAGCTTGTCTTCCCAGCCGCGCTGGTGGAGTTCGCCAAGCGTCGCCCGGCTGCAGTTGATAAAGATGTCGGTGAGCGGACGAGGGCCCTCGATGAGCGGCATGAGGCGGGCGAATTCGGCGAGCGAGAAATGCGGCGTGCCGAGCGAAACCGCGCCGAGCGGCGCGCCATCGCTGACGGTAGAAAGCGAACGCGCCGCCTGGCGCAGGTCATCGGCCGTCAGATGAAGGCGGAGCGACGGCGCGAGACCGGCGCAGGCGGTTTCGAGATCCGGCGCCTCGGGCGTCAAGCCCACGACATGAAAGAGCGCGGTCGCGCCGGACGAGGCGGCGGCGGCGCCCAGGGCCTTCAGATCGTCCTCGCTCGTTTCCCGAGGCAGGCCGTCGATCGCCGCGACGAGGCCGCCGCAGCGGCGCCCGATCAGATGGCCGACCGCGACTGCGACCTGCTCCGGGTCCCAGCCGTCTGGAGGCGAATCGACTTCGACCAAGGCCCGCGCGGCGCGGTTCTCCGTCAGGTGCAGGCCGTATGCGGGCGCGCGGCCGGTCATCGCGCAACAAAGGTCGATGAAATCGCCGTAGCGGTTGGTGCGCGCGCCGATCACCGAATTGGCGAACACGATCGCATTCGATTCCCCCCAGGCGACCTGGGCGCCGAAGCGCGGGCGATGGACGCTCTGATAGGGAGCGCAGGTGAAGGTCGGCGCGCAGCCAAGCGCGACATGCGCGCGCATGAGCTTGGCGCCGTTCTCGGCGTCCTCTGTACGGCCGCGAAAAAGCTCGGGATGGATCAAGTCGACCGAGCCGACGTTGAGGGTCGTGGGAACGCGGACTTTGCCGTCGAGTTCGGTCATCCTGAGGACGAAATCGAGGCTCGCGCGGCCGAGATAGAGACAACCGTCGACATGTGCGGCTTCGATGTCGATGAAGCGGGACGCGCCGACGGCCTCGGCGAAGCGGGCGAGGAGGCCCATTGCGAATGCGGCCGCGCCGCCGTGGCCCCCGTTCAGGAGTTCGCGATCGAGCGGGGAGAGATCAAGCGACATGGGAGCTGACGCTATCGGCGGGCGATCCGCGAGGTCAACATGGGGATCTGCGGCCTTTCCCGGCTGCCTTTAAGAGGCGATCGAGCGGTCGGGTGCGAATTAATCTGCTCGCAATGCCGAGTTAACCAGGAGAAGCCATGTCAAACTTAGCTGCTCGGCTCGAGGTAGTCATGTCGAAGGCGGTGCCGCAACAAAGACGCAAGATCGCGACTCCGCGGTTTTCGCCTTCGCTTGCGCGAGCGCCTGATGCGAGGCGAGGCATTAAACTGGAGCTCGGCCAAAGAGATGAGGAGCCTTTTGCCGACTATCCTCGTGTCCTCCGCCGCGGGAGGTCGGACCTCGTTCCTCGACATGGTTGCGTATGTAATTCACGGGTCTGCGCTTTTATTTCTTTCGATCTGGGCGCTATACCATTTCGGTCAGGTCTTTTGGTTCTTTTCGACAGTGATGGCCGCCGTCGGAATGTTCTCCCTGTACGATGCATACGTGGGATACGGGCGATCCGGGACCTGATCTGTGGCCCCGGCGCGTGGCCCGGGACAAGCGGCCAGCGGCGCTTCTCCGAAGCCCGCGCCGTCCCCATGCTTGAAATATCCGAATAGAAGCCATGCTTTAGACGAATTACGTCGCGCTCGAAAATTTCAAATAACACTCAATTGTGAATAGTAGCACCATCGTGTTGCCCAGCTTGCGCCTCCAATTTCTCATTTTGACACGCTAGGACAAACTCACGATGAAGTATTGAATCCTAAAACCGTAAGGAGGAAACCCATGACTGGCTCATTTACCCGACGCGGAATACTTCGGGTCGGCGCTACTGGACTTATCGGTCTTGGCGTAGCGGGCGCGTCGCCGCTGACTGCGGCGGCGGCCGAAGAAGCCAAAAAATTCAAGATCGCCCTGTCGAACTCCTATATCGGCAACAAGTGGCGCATCGAAATGGAGAATGTCTTCAAAGCGGCGCTCGGGATGGAGCCGTTCAAGTCCGCGGTCGAAGGGTCCTGGTACAACTCGGGGAACGACGTCAGCAAGCAGTCTCAACAGATATCGGATCTGATCGCCCGCAAGGTCGATGCGATTGTCGTCGACGCCGCCTCTCCGACCGGGCTCAACGGCATCCTCACCCAGGCGAGCCAACGCGGCATCCTCGTGGTTTCCTTCGACAACATCGTCACCGAACCAGCCGCGCTCAAGGTCAACACCGATCAAGTGGCTTTCGGCAAGCAGCTCGCCGACTGGCTGGCCAACAAACTGAATGGCAAGGGCAACGTCATCATGGTGACCGGCGTCGCCGGCACCTCGGTGGATGAAGACCGCAACAAGGGGGCCGACGAAGTCTGGGCGAAGCACCCCGACATCAAAGTCGTCAACCGATATACGGGCATGTGGGATTCTGCCACGGCCGAGCGGAACACCGCGGCGATCCTGCCGTCGCTTCCCAAGATCGACGGGATCTGGTGCCAGGGCGGAACCGACGGGGTTCTCAAGGCGTTCATCGCCGCCGAGCGGGAATTGCCGCCGACGGCGGGCGAAGCCGAGAACGGCTTCCGCAAGTTCATGATCGGCTACATGGGCCACAAGGTCGAAGGCATTTCGATCGGCCAGCCGCCGTTCCTCTCAGTGATTTCGCTTGACCTCGCCCGGCAGATTCTTGCGAAGACCTATCCGAAGAAGGATGTCACCATCCCATTCCCCTATGTGACAAACGCTACCGTGGAGGTGGGCGAGACCGTTTTTCCTGACCTTCCTGATAGCTTCTTCGCCGATTTCACCGACAGCGGGCCGAACGCGGTGGTGAAATTATGCGTCGAGGCGGCGACCGACGGAACGCCTTGCCAGGGGAGGCTCGACGTCAAGCTGCCTGCGGCCGCATGACTCTTGCGCCTGAGGCCGAAGGCCGAGCGCTCGCGCCGACAATCGAAGCAGACAGGGTCTCCAGGGCGTTCGGCGGCGTACAGGCGCTGGACGGCGCCTCGTTCTCGGCGATGAAAGGCGAAGTGCATGCGCTTGTCGGCGAAAACGGCGCCGGCAAGAGCACGTTCATCAAGCTTCTCGGCGGCCGGCTCAAGCCGGATTCCGGCGAGATTCGGGTCGAGAGCCGACCGGTCAATTTCAGCGGTCCGGACGCCGCGCATGCGCTCGGCGTGTGGACCGTATTTCAGGAGCTCACTCTGCTGCCGTGGATGACGGTCGCGGAGAACCTGCTCATTAAGCGCGAGCCGCGTGGGCGCTTTGGCCTCATCGATCGCCGACGAATAGTCGAGCAGGCGGAGTCGATTCTCGCCGGTTTCGGGGTGCGCACCGTCGACCCGCGCGCGCTCGTCGACGATCTGTCGCTCGCCAAGCGGCAGATGGTCGAGATCGTGCGGATCATCGCCCAGAAGCCCGCCACGATCCTTCTCGACGAGCCGACCTCGTCGCTCGGCGACAGCGAGGTCGACTGGCTCTTCGGCCTCATTCGTCAGCTCCGTGCCGGAAACAACTGCGTCATCTTCACCTCTCACCGCTGGAGCGAGATAACCCATATCGCCGATCGGATCACGATCTTCCGCAATGGCAGGGAACTCGGCACATTTAACGAGATTGACGAGCGCCGGGCGGTGAGCCTTATGACCGGCCAGCGCGTCGAGGCCCATTACCCGAAGCCGCGCCCGCTTGGAGAAGTCCCGCCAAAGCTCGAAGTGAGGGGACTGACGGGTCCAGGCGTCAGCGAGGTTTCCCTGATGCTCCGGGCGCGCGAAATCCTCGGGGTTGGCGGACTGGCCGGCCAGGGTCATCGCGAGCTCTTTTTTTCGCTCTTCGGCGCGGAGCCGACGACTCGCGGCGAAATCATCGTCGACGGAAAACGGACGCGGATAAAAAACCCGCGCGACGCGGCGCGGGCGGGAATCGCCCTTGTCCCCGAGGATAGAAAGACTGAGGGCCTGCTCCTGCCCCTGTCGGTGGGCGCAAACCTAACGCTCGCGATCCTTCGGCGGATATCCCGTTTCGGCGTCCTATTGCCCGCCTACGAACGGCGTCCTGCTCTCGGAATGGTCGACGCGCTGAAGATCAGGACGCCCGATCTCGGCAATCCGGTCGGCAAGCTCAGCGGCGGAAACCAGCAGAAGGTGCTGCTCGGGCGATGGCTCCTTCACGATTCGCGCATTCTCCTTCTCTATGACGTCACCCGCGGCGTGGACATCGCGACCAAGCACGAGATTTACGAGCTGATCGTGCGCCTGGCTGACGAAGGGCGCGCCGTCCTCCTCTATTCGAGCGATGCGGAGGAATTGGCGCACCTTTGCCATCGCGTTCTGGTGATGCGCGAGAGGCGGATCGTGGCGGAGCTCGAGGCGCCGGGCATAACGGCCGAAGAGATTGTCTCGGCCGCAGTCAGAGAGATCAAAGTTGTCGGCAATCGCGGCGGGCGAGCGGCGGCCTAGCCGGCTCGTCTATTTTCTCGTCCAGAACGTTGGTCTGGTTCTCGCTCTCGCGATGCTGGCCATGGCGGTCATCGTCTATTGTGCGGTCTACTGGCTTGAGCAGGCCGCGCTGCCCGGCAATTTCGAGATCACTTCGACCGTCAACAATACAATGCCTCTTGTGCTCGTCGCGATGGGCCAGGCGTTTGTCGTCGTCGCCCGGGGTCTTGACCTCTCGGTCGGCGGCGTCATGGACCTCGCCAACGGGCTCGCGGCGGTTCACATTCACGACAATCTTGCCTCAATGGTCGGCTGGAGCGTCCTCATCCTCATTGTGAGCGGCGCGTTCGGCCTCATCAACGGGCTTCTTGTCGGAGTCGGCAGACTTCAGCCAGTCCTCGTCACACTCGCGACGCTCGCCATCTATCAGGGGCTCGCGATCCGCGTTCTGCCGCAGCCCGGCGGCTCGATACCCCCGCTCTATACCGCCGCGCTCGTCAATCCCAACCGGCCCTATGCCCTCATCTATGTAATGCTCGTCGGCTTCCTGTGGTACGCCTTCCGGCGAAGTTCGATTGGCGTCGCCATCTTCGCTCTCGGCAATGACGAGCAAGCGGCCCGCGCCAATGGCATCGACACCTTGCAGGCGCGGGTGACCGCGTTCGCGCTCAGCGGCTTCATGGCGGGGGCCGCCGGCCTCTTTCTCGCGGCGAACGCCACGGCCGGCGATGCGACGACCGGCGACGGGTACGTTTTGAGTTCGATCGTCGCGGTGGTCCTCGGCGGAATGAACCTTTTCGGCGGCCGCGGCAGCGGCGTCGGCGTAATCGCCGGCGCGTTTGTGACCACGATGATCGTCAACATCCTCTTCTTTTCGAACATCGATCCCCTCTACCAGTCGTTCTATGAAGGCCTGTTCCTCATCGCCGCAGTCGTTCTTGGCGGTCAGATCGGCCGTCTCCTGCGGCGACGCTGATGGAGAGCGAACGCGACGCCATCCCGCTCCTCGAGCGGCTCCGCCTGACCAGGGACAGCCGCAGGATCGTCTATGCGTATCTGGCGGCGGTTCTGCTGTTCGTCGTCGGCGAGATCGTCCATCCCGGCTTTGCCCGTCTCGACAGCGTCACGGCCGTACTGACCGTGGCCTCGTTCGTCGGACTGGTCGCCGCTGGGCAGACGTTCGTCGTGCTCATCGGCGGCATCGACCTTTCGGTTCCTTGGGTCCTTAACGGCGCGGCGATCCTTTTGGTCACAAGCTCGCTCGGTGAGGACAGCCGCGCCCTTTACGCGCTTTTGCTGACGCTCGGAATGGGCGCAGCGGCGGGGCTGGCCAATGGGGCCGCCATCGCTTTTCTCGGGATTCCGGCAGTCGTGATGACACTGGCGATGGACGGGATCATGGAGGGGCTCACCCTGGGCTTGAGCGGCGGGATGACCTGCCAGGCCTGTGCGTCTTACGCTCCGCCGGTCGTCCAGGCCGCGGTCCACGGAAGTGTGTTTGGCGTCCCCGCCGCCCTGATCCTGTGGGTCGCTGTCATTGCTGCTGTGTCGTTCATCCTCAGTTTCACCAGATTCGGTCGCCAGACCTACGCTATCGGCAACAATCCGCTCGCCAGCTACCTCGCCAGCGTCGACGTCCGCCTGGTCACGACGCTCCTTTATGCGATGAGCGGGTTCTTCGCCGCCCTGGCGGGCGTTCTCCTGGTTGGCTTCGGCGGTCAGGCGTCACTCGGCATGGGAACGCCATACCTTTTCCAGTCGATTGCGGCTGTGGTCATCGGCGGCGTCTACATGCTTGGCGGGCGCGGACACTATCTCGGCGCAGCCGCGGGTTCAGTCACCCTCGTCGCCCTCGTCAGCGTCCTTTTGGCCATGAACATGCCCGACTACGGCCGCAATATCATCTATGGCGTTGTGATCCTCCTTCTCCTCCTCCTCTACGGCCGCGAGGAAAAGGAGGAGTAACCTCGTTGCGCAAGCCGGCGTCGCCAGACGTCAACGCGCGGGCCGCCGGTCTGTGGTAGACTTTAAGCTGCGGGAGACTGGAGCGTCCAATGCCGCTTCTCACGATCGCCGCGCGATTGCGCGCCATTTGTCTCGCCCTTCCCGAAGCGCACGAGGAGCCGATGCGACGCGGGCCGTCGTATCGTGTCGAGGACAGGATTTTCGCCCTCGAGAGGTCGTGGAACGACTGGCTCGCGCTCTGGTGCAAGGTCCCTCGGGCGCGCGCGAGATCATCATCGACGCCGAGCCGGCGCGATTTTTCATTCCTCCCTATTTCGGCTCCAAGGGCTGGATCGGGGTCGGCCTGGACGAAGCGGCCGACTGGCGCGAGGTCGAAGCGTTCGTCCGCCGAAGCTATCAGCTCGTCGCCCCAAAGCGGCTCGTAAGGCTCGTGGCCTGATCCGCAGGCCGGCCTGTTCCGGTTGAATTCTTATTGGCTAAGCGATATCGCACTGGCGATTGACGGGCGAGGCATGACGGGGCGGGCAAGGACCGGGGCGAGCGAGGCGGCGGCGCCGTCAGTCGCAGTGGAGTTAATCGCGGTCCTGGTTGCGGTCGCCGACGGGCGGCCGCTCACGATGACCATCGACGATGGGCGAGCCCTGCCTTCGGGGCCGTTCGAGGTCGGGCATCGATCGCTGCAATCGGGCCTGCGCGCCTGGGTCGAGCAGCAGACGCGCCATCCGCTTGGCTATGTCGAGCAGCTTTACACCTTCGCCGACTCCGATCGTCGGGAGGCTCAGAATGGCGCGCGGGCGATTTCGATCAGCTATCTCGGATTGACGCGCGCGGAGCGGGCGCAAGCGCCGCACGCGGGGTGGCGGCCCTGGTATCATTATTTCCCCTGGGAGGATCATCGTTCCGGCGCCCCGGCGCTCATCGGACGGACAATTGCTCCGGCGCTTGAGCGCTGGGCGGAAAGCGGGGGGAATCGTCCCGAGCGCCGGGCGCGCGCTGCGATCGCGTTCGGGCTCAAGGGGCGAAGCTGGAACGAGGAGCTCGTCCTCCAGCGCTACGAACTTCTTTACGAGGCCGCGCTCATTCCCGAGGCGGGCCGCGCCAGGCGGAACAGGGATGCGCCGGCGCTCGGAGAGCCGATGATCGGCGACCATCGCCGGATCCTCGCGACCGGCATCGCGCGGGTGCGGGCGAAGATCAAATATAACCCGGTCGTGTTCGAGTTGATGGCGCCGGTTTTCACGCTGCTGCAATTGCAGCGCTGCGTCGAGGCGATCGCAGGGCTCTCCGTGCACAAGCCCAATTTCCGGCGGCTCATCGAACAGCAGCAGCTCGTCGAAGAAAGCGGCGAAACTGTCTCGGACACCGGCGGGCGCCCGGCCAAAGCCTTTCGGTTCCGTCGCGCCGTGCGCGAGGAGCGCGCCGCCGCCGGAACCAAACTGCCCCTCACCCGGGCTTGACAAGCCTTATTCTCAGGATAAGTATATCTCGTATATGCTCATCGTGAGTATAAGCCATGATCATTCTGGACTCTGCGAATGCCGCGAGTCGCCTCTATGAGCGCGTCCGCCGCGTCATTCCGCCGATCGAATGGCCAGTGTTCGAGGCCGACATCGAGGCGATCCTGAGGCTGAAGCGCGAGCGCGAGGCGATCATCCTCGCCCACAACTACCAATCGCCGGAGATCTTCCATTGCGTCGCCGACGCGGTCGGCGACAGCTTGGCGCTGGCGCGGGAGGCGGCCAAAAGCGACGCGCGGGTGATCGTGATGGCGGGCGTCCATTTCATGGCCGAGACCGCCAAGCTCCTCAATCCGACGAAGACAGTGCTGATTCCGGACGCCAGGGCCGGCTGCTCGCTTGCCGAGTCGATCGGCGCCGCTGACATCAGCCTGTTGCGCGAGCGCTATCCGGGCCTTCCGGTCGTCACTTACGTAAACACCTCCGCCGAGGTGAAAGCGGCGTCCGACATCTGCTGCACGTCGGCCAACGCGGTGAAGGTGGTCGAGTCTCTCGGCGTCCCGCGCGTCATCATGATTCCTGACGAATACCTGGCCAAGAACGTGGCCGCTCGGACCAAGGTCGACATCATCGCCTGGCGCGGGCGTTGCGAAGTGCACGAGCAGTTCACCGCCGCCGATATCCGCGAATTGCGCGAGGCGCATCCGGACGCCGTCGTGCTTGCCCATCCCGAATGCGCGCCCGAAGTTCTGGCCGAGGCCGATTTCGCCGGCTCGACCGCCGAGATGATCGGCTACGTCGGCGCGAGACGCCCGGCGCGGGTCGCGCTGGTGACCGAATGTTCGATGAGCGACAATGTCGCCGTCAACTATCCCGACATCGAATTCGTGCGCCCTTGCGGGCTCTGCCCGCACATGAAGCGGATTACGCTGGCCAAGATCCGTCATGCGCTCGAGACCCTTGAAGGCGAGGTGACGATCGATCCTGCCCTTGCGGCGCCGGCGCGCCGCGCGGTCGAGAGGATGCTCGCGCTGTGAGCGCCGAGATTGTGGCGCTGCGGGAGCGGGTCGTCGTTATCGGCGCGGGCATTGCCGGACTGATGACCGCGCTCGAGCTCGCGCCTCGCCCTGTCGTCGTCTTGTCCAAAGGGCCGCTCGGGGCGGAGGGATCGACCCTCTGGGCGCAGGGCGGTCTTGCCGCCGCAGTCGGCGCCGGCGACAGCCCGGCTCGGCATGTCGCTGACACGCTCGACGCCGGCGACGGCCTCAGCAACCCCGCGATCGTCGAGCAATTCGCTCGCGCTGCGCCCGGTGCAGTTTCGCGGCTCGCGCGGCTCGGCGTGCGATTCGACCGCGCCGCGGGCGGTGAATTTGCGCTCGGGCTCGAGGCCGCCCACAGCCGGGCGCGGATCGTGCATGCGGGCGGCGACGGCGCGGGGCGCGAATTGATGCGGGCATTGGCCGCCGCGGCGCGGGCGACGCCTTCGATCGAGATTCTTGAGGGCCTCGAGGCGCGCCGCCTCATCGCCAACGCCAACGCCGTTTGCGGCCTCCTCGGCGTGGGGCCAACCGGGCCGGTGGCGCTGGCGGCCAATCGGATCGTGATTGCCACCGGCGGCATTGGCGGATTGTACGAGGAGAGCACCAATCCGCCGGGTAGCTTCGGCCAGGGCCTGGCCCTCGCCGCCCGAGCCGGCGCCGCGCTCGCCGACATGGAGTTTGTGCAGTTCCATCCGACTGCTCTCGACTGCGGCGCGCGGCCGGCGCCGCTCATCAGCGAAGCGGTGCGGGGCGCGGGCGCGACGCTGATCGACGAAACGGGCGAGCGGTTCATGGCGAATACGGCCGGGGCGGAACTGGCCCCGCGCGACGTCGTGGCGCGCGCGATCTGGCGCCGCCGTGCGGAAGGCCATCGCGTATTCCTGGACGCGCGCTCGGCCGTCGGGGCCGACTTCGCCGCGCGCTTTCCGATTATCGCGGCGGCCTGCCGCAAGCATGGCGTCGATCCGGCGCGCGAACCGATGCCCGTGAAGCCGGCGCAGCACTACCATATGGGCGGCGTCGCGACGGACGCGGAAGGGCGAAGCTCCGTCGAAGGGCTCTGGGTCTGCGGCGAAGCCGCATCGACCGGCTTGCACGGCGCCAACCGGCTTGGGAGCAACTCGCTGACCGAGGCCGCGGTCTTCGCCGCAATTGTCGCCCGGTCGATCGAAAGCGTGTCGATTCGCCCGCCGGCGCCGCTGGGTAGATTTTCCGCTCCGCCCGCCCTCGATCCTGCCGCCGTCCGCCCGCTCCTGTCGCGCGCGGCGGGCGTCATCCGCGACGGAGCGACGCTGCGCGCCGCGGTCGGGCAATTGGCCGCGCTTGCGTCGGCTGGGCCTGCGGCCGATCCGGCAGCGGTTGCGCTGGCGATCGTCGTCTGCGCGCTGCGTCGTGAGCACAGCATCGGCGCGCATTGTCGCGCCGACTTCCCGAGGCCGCCAGCCGAGCTCCGCCGCAGCCGCATCACGCTCAACGAGGCCCTCGTCGAGGCCGCGGCAATCGCGCCTCGCCATCCCGCAAAGCGAGCCTGAACCATGACTCTTGCGCCGCTGCCCACCGTCCTCATCGAGCCGGTCGTCCGCCAGGCGCTGATCGAAGATCTGGGCCGTGCCGGCGACATCACTACCGACGCCGTCGCGCCGCTGGATTGCGCCGCGCGGACGGTGATGGCGTCGCGCCAGGAGGGCGTCGTCGCTGGTCTCGATGCCGCCAAGCTCGCCTTTCGCCTCATGGACCCGGAGATCCGGGTGACCGTGACAACGGCCGACGGCGAGAGGGTCGCGCCGGGCGCGCAGGTGGCGATGATCGACGGGCCTGCGCGCGGCATTCTGTCCGCCGAACGGGTGGCGCTCAATTTCGTCAGCCGGCTCAGCGGTGTCGCGAGCGCGACCGCGCGGTTGGTTGCGGCGGTCGCGCATACCAAGACCCGCATCGTCTGCACGCGCAAGACGACGCCCCTCATGCGTTCGCTGGAGAAATACGCGGTGAGAGCAGGCGGCGGGATGAACCATCGCTTCGGCCTCGACGACGCCGCGCTGATCAAGGACAATCATGTCGCGATCGCGGGCGGCGTCGCCGAGGCGATCCGGCGGGTGCGCGGCCATGTCGGCCATCTCATCAAGATAGAGGTCGAAGTCGAGACCCTGGCCGAGCTCGAAGAGGCGCTGGCGGAGCGCGTCGACGCCGTGCTGCTCGACAACATGTCGCTCGACGATTTGCGCCGTGCCGTCACGATGATCAAGGGGCGGGCGATCAGCGAGGCGTCGGGACGGGTCACCCTCGAGACTGCGCCTGCGATCGCAGGGACCGGCGTCGACCTCATTTCGGTCGGATGGCTTACCCACAGCGCGCCGATCCTGGACATCGGGCTCGATTACGCGGTTTAACCGCGGCGACCCCGGCGAGCGGGTTGCGCGCTCTGTCGGTGAGGAAATACCCTTGTCGCCGAACAAGCTCGTAGAGGAAACGCCGCCATGTCGCAGGATGTCGCCGCGCGCCGTCCGCCCCTCGGAATTCCGGCTTCCGCGATCGATCCCTTTTCGCTCGATTTCCTGCTCAACCCCCATCCCGCGCACGAGGCCTTGCGCGAGGCTGGGCCGGTCGTGTGGCTCGAGAAATATGGTTGCTACGCGGCGGCGCGGCATGCCGAGGTGAGGCGGATGCTCGACGATCCAGCGACCTTCTGCTCCGGCCGTGGCGTGGGGCTCAGCGACTTTCAGCGCGAGAAGCCGTGGCGGCCGCCGAGCCTGGTGCTCGAGCGCGATCCGCCCGAGCACGATCGGGCCCGCGCCGTGCTCAATCGCGCGCTGTCGGCGACGGTGATGCGGTCGCTGCGCGGGCGCTTCGCAGAGGCGGCGGACAAGCTTGCGCTCGAGCTTGCGCGAAAGGGCCGATTCGACGCGATCGCCGATTGCGCCGAGGTCTATCCGATGATGGTCATGCCGGACGCGGTCGGCCTCTCGAAAGAAGGTCGCGAACACCTGCTGCCTTACGCGGCGACGGTGTTCAACATGTTCGGTCCCGACAACGAGCTGCGCCGGACCGCGGTCGCGCAAATGGCGCCGCATGTCGAGTGGATCGCCTCGCAGTGCAAGCGCGAAGCGCTCGCCGACGATGGCATTGGCGCCATGATCCATGCCGGCGCGGATGCGGGCGAAGTGACGCGGCAGGAGGCGGAACTTCTGGTCCGGTCGCTGCTCAGCGCCGGCTTCGATACGACCGTTCACGGTCTCGGCGCGGCGCTGCGGGCTCTCGCCCACAATCCCGATCAGTTCGCCGTCTTGCGCGCCGATCCGTCCAAGGCGCGCGCTGCGTTTGAGGAGGCGTTGAGGCTTGAAACGCCGGTGCAGACGTTCTTCCGCACCACGACGCGCCACGCCGAGCTCGGCGGCGCGACCATCCCGGAAGGCGAGAAAGTGCTGATGCTGCTCGGCGCCGCGAACCGCGATCCGCGCAAATGGCCGGAACCAGATCGTTACGACATCAGCCGCCCAACCTCGGGCCACGTCGCTTTCGGCGCCGGCGTGCATATGTGCGTCGGCCAGCTTCTGGCGAGGCTCGAAGGCGAAACGCTGCTCGCCGCATTGGCCCGGGCGATTGCGACGATCGAGGCCGACGGCGAGCCGACGCCGCTTTTGAACAATACGCTGCGCGGCTGGACGCGGCTCCCGGTGCGGGTGACGCCCGCGTAGGGATGGCGGCGCGTCTCCTCCCCTCACGTCCCCCTCGGCTTCGCCCGGGCGGTCGGCGCGGCTGCGGCGGGGTCCTCGGGCCAGAAGTGGCGTGGATAACGGCCGCGCAAGTCGGCGCGGACGGCGGCCCAGGAACCGCGCCAGAAACCAGGCAGGTCGCGAGTGATCTGGATCGGGCGATGGGCGGGCGAAAGCAGCTCGAGGGTGAGCGGGATGCGCCCCTGGGCGAGCGAGGGATGCTCCTTGAGCCCGAACAGCTCCTGCACGCGCAGCGCAATCGCCGGCCCTCCCTCGGCCTCATAATCGATCGGCGCAGCCGTGCCGGTCGGGGCGTGGAAATGAGTCGGCGCCTCCTCGTCGAGACGCCGCGCAAGATCCCATGGCAGCGCCGCGCCGAGCGCCTTGGCGAGATCGTCCGGCCCGATCTCGTCAAGCCGGGTCTTGCCCAAAAGGTGCGGCGCGAGCCAGCCGGGGTCCGCGGCGAGCGCCCCGTCGGTGAGGTCCGGCCACGGCTCGTCTTCGGCGCGGCGCAGGAACATGACCCTGTCGCGCCATTGCTTCAAGCGCGCAGTCCACGGCAGACGCGCGAGGCCAAGCGAGAGGACGCCGCGCGCAAGCGCAAGCGCGGCGGTTTCGTCGGCCGCGACGGCGAGCGCCTGCTCGGCGAGGACGAGTGCGCCGAGCCGGCGGCGGCGGCGCGCTCGCAACGATGCGGAGGCGCAGTCGAAGGCAAGCTCGTACGTCGTCTCGATCGAAGCGCCGGCGATCCGCTCGATATCGACAAGCGACAGCGGCGCGGCGAGGAGAATGCGCGCCGAAGCGGCTTGGCCGGCGATTTCGCCGATGGCGAGGAACGGCTCCCCGGCCAGCGCATCATGCGCCTCGACGGCCGCCGCCCGTCCGTTGGCCATCAGGAATTCGCCTCGTCTGCCACGCGCCATCGCAATGCGATCGGGATAGGCCGAGGCGAGAAGGGCGCCAGGGGATGCGGCGGCGCCGATTCCCCCTCTCCCCGCAAAGCCCGTCGAAGGACGGGCGTCTCTCGACGCCCTTTGCGGGGAGAGGGTTGGGGTGAGGGGCGGCGCTGCCGTCGGTCCAGACTGGCCCCGCCCCTCATCCGGCGCTTCGCGCCACCTTCTCCCCGCAGCGCGGGGAGAAGAGGTGAGGGCGCGTCCGGCCAACCCATGCGCGAGCCGCCTAACGTCACCGGCGCGCTGAGAGCGGTCGCGGGCGAAGGCGTCGAGCCGCGTCGCGAGATCAACCGAGTCGCCGCCGAGCCCACGCTCGGTCAATACGACCGCGATCTCGCTCGCCCGCTTCGCATCGCCTGCGAGCGTCGCGTCGACGACCATGCGCGCAAGGCGCGGCGGCAGCGCCAGGCGCGAAATCGCGCGGCCCTCATCGGTGATCCGGCCAGCGCGGTCGAGCGCGCCGATCGCCGTCAGAAGCGCGCGCGCTTCGGCCAGCGCGGCGCGCGGCGGCGGGTCGAGAAAGCCAAGCGTCGCCGGTTCGGTTGTTCCCCAGAGCGCGCAGTCGAGGAGGAAGCCCGAGAGATCGGCGGCGAGAATCTCGGGCGGGCCATAGGGCTGAAGTCCGCCTGTCGCGGCCTCCTGCCACAGGCGATAACAGACGCCGGGCTCGACGCGCCCGGCGCGTCCGCGCCGCTGGTCGGCGTTGGCCCTGCTGACCCGGACCGTCTCGAGGCGGGTGAGTCCGACATCGGGCTCGTAGACCGGGACCCGCATCAGCCCCGAGTCGACGACGACCCGCACGCCTTGAATCGTGAGCGACGTCTCGGCGATCGAAGTCGCGAGTACGATCTTGCGCCGCCCCGGCTTCGGGCTGGCGATGGCGAGGTCCTGCGCGCGCGTGTCCAGAGCGCCATAGAGCGGCGCGATGTCGACGTCGGGGCGCCGGACGCGCGTCGCCAGGATCTCGGCGGCGCGGCGGATTTCGCTCATGCCCGGAAGGAAGACCAGAATCGACCCGCTCTCGGAGCCGAGCGCGTCGAGCGTCGCGCGCGCGACTTCGTCTTCGATCCGCGCTCTTGGATCGCGGCCAACATAGCGCGTCTCAACCGGATAGGCCCGGCCTTGCGCCTCGACGAGCGGCGCTTCGCCCAATAGCGAGCGCACCCGCGCGCCGTCGAGCGTCGCCGACATGACGAGAAGCCTGAGGTCCTCGCGCAGGCCCTGCTGCGCGTCCAGCGCGAAGGCGAGGCCGAGGTCGGCGTCGAGCGAGCGCTCGTGGTACTCGTCGAACAGGACCGCGGCGACGCCTTCGAGCGAAGGATCGTCGAGGATCATGCGGGTGAACACGCCCTCGGTGACGACCTCGATGCGGGTGCGGTTCGACACCAGGCTTTGCAGACGCACACGCAAGCCGACCGTGTCGCCGACCTTCTCGCCCAAGGTCGCCGCCATGCGGGCGGCGGCGGCGCGGGCGGCGAGGCGCCGCGGCTCGAGCAGGATGAGGCGCTTGCCCTTGGCCCACGGCTCATCCAGAAGCGCGAGCGACGCGCGCGTCGTCTTGCCCGCGCCGGGCGGCGCGACGAGAACCGCGCTTGTATGCTCGACCAGCACCGCGCGGAGCGCCGGCAGCGCGCGGTCGATGGGAAGGGGCGGAACAGAGTCGGACACGGGCGCCGCTCTTCGCAAGGCGCGCGGGCAAGGGCAAGCACCCGCGCCCGAAGCCTCGGTGTCGTCCCCGCGAAAGCGGGGACCCAGAGATCGTCGAGCGAACACGTTCAATTGCCGGCGCCCGTCGACCTGACCCCCGCTTTTCGCGGGGGTGACAGAACTTTCGGCGGCCCGCGTTCGCGGCGTACGCGCCGCGCCGCGCCTTACGCCCCGGTCTGCGCTGCCGTCTGCAGCGTCGCGAGGTCGAGCCTGACGCCCGGCCCCATGGTCGAGGAGACGGCGGCGCGCAGGAGGTAGTGGCCCTTCGCGCCCGGTGGCTTGGCCCGGTTCACCGCCTCGACGAAGGCCTTGATGTTCTCGGCCAGCTTGTCTTCGCCGAACGAGGCCTTGCCGACCGAGCCCTGGACAATTCCGGCCTTCTCGGCCCGGAACTCGACCGCGCCGCCCTTCGACGCCGCGACCGCCGCCTTCACGTCCATCGTCACCGTGCCGACCTTCGGGTTCGGCATCAGCCCGCGGGGGCCCAGCACCTTTCCGAGGCGGCCGACGAGCGGCATTAGGTCGGGCGTGGCGATGCAGCGGTCGAAATTGATCTCGCCGCCCTGAACCTGGGCGACGAGGTCCTCGGCGCCGACGATATCGGCGCCCGCCTCGCGCGCTTCGTCCGCCTTCGCTCCGCGCGCGAACACCGCGACCCTGAGCGTCCGCCCGGTGCCGTTCGGCAGGTTGACCACGCCGCGGACCATCTGGTCGGCGTGCTTCGGATCGACCCCGAGGTTGAGCGCGAGCTCGACCGTCTCGTCGAACTTGGCGGAGGCGTTGGTCTTGACCAGCTTCACCGCCTCTTCGAGCCTGTAAAGCTTGGTCCGCTCGACGCTCTCGCGCGCCCTCACTACGCGTTTGCCGTGATGCGCCATCGCCTTACTCCACCACCTGCAGGCCCATCGAGCGGGCCGAGCCTTCGATCATCTTCATCGCCGCCTCGACGGTGTCGCAGTTCAAGTCGACGATCTTCGCTTGCGCGATCTCGCGCACCTGCGCCTTCGTCACCTTGCCGACGAAGCCGCGGCCGGGCGTCTTGGCGCCGGAGGCCGGCTTCTTGCCGAGCTTGAGGTTCGCCGCCTTCTTGAGGAAGAAGGTGACCGGCGGCTGGCGCATCTCGAAGGTGAACGACCGGTCCTGATAGGCGGTGATGACGACCGGGATCGGCGCGCCCTTCTCCATCTGCGCTGTGCGCGCGTTGAAGGCCTTGCAGAACTCCATGATGTTCAAGCCGCGCTGGCCGAGCGCAGGTCCGATCGGCGGCGAGGGGTTGGCCGCCCCCGCCGGCACTTGCAGTTTGATATAGCCGACGATTTTCTTCGCCATGAGGCTGCTCCATGCGCGGGCGCGGCCGTCCGGGGCTGACCCCGATCGCCCGCGCCAGGTTTGCAGTTCGTGGTGCGAACGTTTTAGCCCCGGCTGGCTGACCGGGGCGTTCTCCCACGTGTGAAGGCGGGGCTGCTAGCAGGTTTGCCGGCGGGAGGCAACAGGGCGCTGATGGCCAATCGGCTGACGCGCGCGCCGTCATAATTTTGAACAGGATGACAGGTTAGCGAAACGGCATGTCGACCGCCGCTCCCGTCCGTCAATCCTGGCCCGCAAGCGGTGCCGCCAACAGGGCTGATTACGACCGGGATATGTTCCTCTGGTCCCAGGAGCAGGCGCGCCTCTTGCGCGCGCGCCGGTTGGCCGAACTCGACGTCGAACATCTGGCCGAAGAGATCGAAGGCATGGGCAAAAGCGAACGTCGCGATCTCGCCGCTCGGATGGCCCGCCTCACCGCGCATCTCCTGGCGTGGCGTTGCAAGCCGGAGAGCCGAAGCGGGGGCCTGCGCGCCACGATCTGCGACACGCGCAAGCGGATCGCGCTTGCTCTCAAGGAGACGCCGAGCCTCAAGGCCATTTTGCGCGACCAGGACTGGCGGGACGGCGTGTGGCTGGACGCGCGCGTTCACGCCCGGACGGAATCGGGCGTCAAGGACGACGCCTTGCCGGACGCCTGTCCCTGGACGATGGAGCAGGCCGCCGATCCGGATTTCTGGCCCGAAACGCCAAAGCCGCAACCGTTCGCCGTTGGGCTCGCTTTTAGACGCTCCGAGTGAGGGAAGTCCTTCGGCGGCGGGGCGCGAGCGCACGTCCGCTCAAATCTCCGCATGCGCCTTATCGAACGCCCACACCTCCTCGAACCCCATGAGCCGGTTCATCTCGGCGAAGGAATAGAGCGGCGCGGGCGAGCCGAGCGACGAGCCGGTCTCACGGATCCGGCGATAGACGATACTCAGCGCCGCCGCGGCGCTGAGCAGGCCGGCGACCGGATAGATGGCGAGCGCATAGCCGATTTCGGCTAGGCGCTCGGGGCGCAGCATCGGCGTGCGGCCGCCCTCGACCATGTTGGCGATGAGCGGCTTCGAGCCGAGCTCGTGGCCGATCGCAATCATCTCGTCTTCCGTCTCCGGCGATTCGACGAACAGCATGTCCGCCCCCGCCTCGGCATAGGCTCGCGCCCGCCGGATCGCTTCGCCGAGGCCGAGCGACGAGCGCGCGTCGGTGCGGGCGATGACGAGGAAATCGGCGTTCGTCCGCGCCTCGACCGCGACCTTGATCTTGCGGACCATGTCGCCCGCTGGAATAACGCGGCGGTCGGGCGTATGGCCGCACTTCTTCGGGAACTCCTGGTCTTCGAGCTGGATCGCCGCCGCGCCGGCGCGCTCGTAGCCTTCAACAGTATGGCGCACGTTGAGGAGGCCGCCATAGCCGGTGTCGCCGTCGGCGATCAGCGGCGCCTCGGACATCCGCGCCATCGCTTCAACCCGGCCGACCATGTCGGAATAGCTCGCGAGCCCCGCGTCGGGCAGCCCGAGATGGGACGCGACCGTTCCGTACCCGGTCATGTAGAGCGCATCGAAGCCCATGGCCGCCGCCATGCGCAGCGACACCATGTCGTAGACGCCGGGCGCCGCGATCAGCCGGTCCCTGGGGCGGGCGTTGAGAACGTCGCGAAGTTTGCGCATGACCGCCATCCCGTTTGTCTCCGCCTCGAAGCCCCTCGGGCGTAAGGGCCAAGTTGACGGCCGCCGCGGACCAAATCATGGTCGCCTGGCCGAAGCCGGCCGCAGCATATCGCTACGCCGTATTCTTAGGGAGGAAGCGCATGACGATCGTCAAGCACTCGATCGACGCCGAGACCGCGGAGAAGGCCGTCGCGGCCGCCGCCGAGAAGGCGGCCGAGCTCAAGCTCCGAATGTGCATCGCGGTTTCGGACGAGGGCGGCGATCTCAAGGCGTTCAGGCGGATGGACGGCGCGCCGAAGCTCTCGATCGACATCGCCCAGAACAAGGCCTATACCGCCGCCTCGTTCGGCATGCCGACCCACGCCTGGTTCGACTTCATCAAAGACGACCCGCCGCTCCTGCACGGCATCACCCATACGCCGCGGCTGACGGTTTTCGGCGGCGGATTCCCGATCAAGCTCAAGGGCGAAATGATCGGCGCGATCGGGCTCAGCGGCGGCCACTATACCCAGGACATGGAATGCGCCCGGGCGGCGCTGAAGGCGATCGGCGCCGAGGCGCTCTAGAAGGTGGGGAAATGTCGCCGGCGCTCCACGCGCGCCGCCTTGTCATTTCCCCTGACTCGGTATCACTATCCAAAGCCTATCGCGCCGCGGCGGAAATGCGGCCGCGATTTGAGACAGTCCCGCTGCGGCCCAAGGCTCGGGTTTGCCAGCGAGGCGCGGCGACGCCGACGGCGGAGGAGCGGGGATGCTGGTCCGCGGCGTGGCCGGTTCCATGATGATCCTCTTGGCCGGCTCTGCGGCGCTCGCCGCTGACGCGTCGTCCGGAGACGCGTCGGCGCCGCTTCAGGAAGCGCAAGGCGCATTGCAAGCCCAGGCGCCGCCTTCGGGCGCTTCCGCGGGTGGCCTCCCGGCTCTCCCGCTCCTCTCCGCGCTCCCGCCGGACTATTTCGCCACCACGCCGCATCTGCTCGGCGAATGGCCAAGCGTTCGCTCATATCTGAGCAATCTCGGCATCGACGTCTCGCTGACCGCGGTCGACGAAGCGGTGATGAATCTCTCCGGCGGCGATCGCCAGAACGCGCAGGAGGCCGGACAACTCGCCTTGCAGGCCACGTTCGACTTGCAAAAGAGCTTGGGTCTCCAGGGCGCCTCAGTCGCGTTGACGCTGGTCGATCGCTGGGGCCGAGACGCCGCCACGGACGCCGGCATCCCCGCGCTGCAGCTCCTCAACGAAGTCTATGGGCGAGGCAATATCGTCCGGCTTGAGGAACTGGCGTACAACCAGAAACTCTTCGGCAACCTCCTCGAATTCACCGTCGGCCGCCTCGCCTTCGGCGACCAGTTTTTCAGCTACCCGTGCGATTTCATCAACCTGACCTTCTGCCCGGGCCAGGCGGGCAACGTCGTGGGCGACTACATCTACAACTGGCCGGTCAGCCAGTGGGCCGCCGTCGGCAAGCTCAATTTCGGATCGGAAGGCTACCTCCAGGCCGGCGTTTACGACGCGAATCCGGCCTATCTCAACACGACGCCCAATCCCGCCCTTTGGCCAACCGCTCCTGGGGACTCCCAGGGCGTCATTCTTCCCGCCGAAATCGCCTGGACGCCGACATTCGGCGACCTTCAAGGGAGCTACCAGTTCGGCGGCTGGTGGAACAACAGCGCGGCGCCGAACATCGCGACCAGCATCGACGGCGAGCCGATCCTGGTGTCGGGCCTGCCGGGGATTCCGGGTCACGGACGCTACGGATTCTCCACCGTGCTGCTGCAGCAGCTCACCCATGATCGCGCAATCGTGGACCCGAAGGGTGGGCCCTCGAATGGCTTGCACGTCTTCTTCCTCGCCACTTACGCCGATCGCCGCACATCGATGCTCGACTATCAGGTCTTCGGCGGAGTCGTACAATACGGCCTCGGCTCGTGGCGGCCCCGAGACAGCTACGGCGTTGCGGTCGGCACGACGCACGTCAATCCGAATATCGCCAACGCGCAAATCGAGGCCAACGCCTTGGGCGTCGGCCCCGGCTATGTGCAGAGCAACGAATACGTGACCGAAGCCTGGTATGGATGGCAGGCGACTCCCTGGCTGAACTGGAAACTTGACGCCCAATACGTCATTTGTCCGGGCGGGTACGCGACGCCGACCAATCGCAACGCGTTTGTGCTCGGCGTGAGGACGACGATCGATTTCTGGTAGCTGCTCGAAGGCTGGGTCCTAATGAAGGCTCAAGTCGATTAGGGAGGTGGGAGCGTGGCCGAAACCAACCAGCGCAATGCAGCCGGCGGCGCCCAAGGCGCTCCGCTTGGCTCCCTCCCGGATCCGGTCCCCGACCATCTTCCGTTTGCCCGCGCGGCGAGCGTGCTGGCGGTCATCGTCCTCGCCGGCGCCCTCTTCGGCTACGATCAGGGCGTCATTTCGGGCGCGCTGCTTGGCGTCCAGAAGGCGTTTGCGGTCGGCGCGACCGCGCTTGAGGTCGTGACCAGCTGGGTCACGCTCGGCGCCATGTTCGGATCGCTCGCCGGCGGCTATGTCGCCGACCATTTCGGCCGCAAGCGCGCGCTCTTCGCCGCGGCCGGGCTGTTCATCATCGGCGCGGCGGTCGAGGCGCTGGCGCCGGATGTTCCGGTCCTCGTTTTCGGCCGGCTCGTCGCTGGCTTCGGCGTCGGCGTCGCCGCGGTCGCGGCCCCGCTTTATGCCGCCGAGCTTGCCCCGGCTGTGCAGCGGGGACGATTCGTCTCGTCCTATCAGCTCGCGATCACGATCGGCATCTTTGTCGCCTATTTCGTCGACGAGGCGCTTGCCGGCCCGCAAGGCTGGCGAGCGATGTTTGGAGTCTCCGCCGTCGCGGGCGTTCTTCTCGCGCTCGCGGTTCTGACCGCTCTTGAGTCTCCGCGCTGGCTGGTCAAGAGCGGCCGTCCCGATGACGCCCGCAGCAACCTCGTCGCTCTCGGGGCCGGGAGCGACGCCGACGCACGGCTCGCCGCAATAAAGACCGTGTTGCGCGCCGAGCACGAAACGGCGTCGTGGTCGGACGTGTTCGCGCCGCGCTGGCGCACGCCGCTCAAGATCGGCCTCGGGCTTGCGGTGCTGCAGCAGATCACCGGCATCAATGCGATCATCTACTATTCCGACAACATCTTCGCCGCCGCCGGCTTCGCCACGCCCCAGGCCCAGACCGCAGCGACCACCTGGGCGATCGGCGCCGTCAACGTGCTCTCAACCTTCATCGCCATCGCCTTCATCGATCGCCTCGGCCGCCGTCCGCTGCTGATCGCCGGCCTCATCGGCATGGGGCTCAGCCTTGCCGCCGTCGGGTTCGCATTCGAGCAGTCGGGCGGGGTGAAGGGTGCCGGTGGGACGACAGGAATCGTGACGCTGGTGGCGCTGGTGGTTTTCATCATCTCGTTCGCATTCTCCCTCGGCCCGGTCACCTGGACGGTCATCAACGAGATTTATCCCGGCGAGGTGCGCGGCAGGGCGGTTGCGGTGGCGACTGCGGTCAACTGGGGTTCGGCGTTCCTGGTGAGCGGGTTCTTCCTCACGGTCGTCGGCGCGATCGGCCAAGCGTACACTTTCTGGCTGTTTGCCGCCTTCTGCGTCCTGGGGCTCATCTGGGTCTATGTCGGCGTGCCCGAAACGCGCTGCCGCCCCCTTGAGGAGATCCAGGCGTCGTGGGGGGCCGCGACCGCCCGCCGGTAGTCGCCACAACGGCCTGGGCTGGATTTTGGCGCGCCGGAGCCGTGGCGCGCTTCACTCCGCAGCCTGCTTCGCTTCTTCCTCCTCCGGCTCCTCCGTTTCCCTCGGCAGATGCCCGAGCGCCTTCTCTCGCGCCATCTGCGCGGCATGGTCGCGGGCGATGAAGGTGTAGACGGCAGGGGTGACGAAGAGGGTGAACAGCGTCCCGATCGCCATGCCGCAGAAGATGGTGATGCCGATGGCGAAGCGCGAGCGCGCGCCGGCGCCGGAGGCGAGGATGAGCGGGATCATGCCGACCACCATCGCCCCGGTGGTCATCAGGATGGGCCTCAAGCGCACCGCAGCGGCCTCCTCGATCGCGCTGCGGCGCGAATGGCCGCGCGTCTCCTGCAGCCGGTTGGCGAAATCGACCATCAGGATGCCGTGCTTAGAGATGAGGCCGATCAGCGTCACGAGGCCGATCTGCGAATAGATGTTGATGCTGGCGAAGCCGAGGACGCCGCCGACATTGAGCGGCAGCAGCGCGCCGAACAGCGCCGTCGGCAGGGCGATGAGAATGATGAGCGGGTCGCGGAAGCTCTCGTATTGGGCCGCAAGCACGAGATAGATGACGATCAGGGCGAAAATGAACACATAGACGAGCGCGTTGCCTTCCTGCTCGTACTGGCGGGAGTCGCCCTGGAAGTCATAAGTGTAGCCCTCCGGGAAAATCTCTGCCGACTTCGCCTTGAGGAAATCGAGCGCCTCGCCAAGCGTGCGGCCGGGGAAGGGCACGCCCGACAGGGTGGCGGAATTGAGCTGCTGGAAGCTGGTCAGCGCATTCGGCTGCACTTCCTCAGATATGCTCGCGACCGCCGAGAGCGGAACGAGTTCGCCGTTCGTGGTCTTGAGCTGATAGCGGGTCAGCCAGTCGGGGGTCAGCCGAAAGGCGCGCGGCGCCTGCGGGATCACCTGATAGCTGCGGCCGTAAAGGCTGAACAGGTTGACGTAATTGCCACCCAGCATCGTCGCCAGCGCAGTCCCGACGTCGGACATATTGACGCCGATGCGGTTGGCCTTGTCCGCGTCGACCTTGAACACGACCTGCGGCGTATCGAACTTGAGGTCGACGTCGGTGAACAGGAAGAGGCCGCTCTCCCGCGCCGCCTTCTGCATCTTGAGCGCGACGTCGGCGAGGGTCGGGAAGTCGCCGGTCGTCCTGATCACGAACTGCATCGGCGCGCCGCCAGTCGAGCCGGGCAGGGCGGGGGGCGAAAACGCCTGCACCTGCGCCTGCGGCACCGCCAGGAACTTCGGTCCGAGCTCGGTCAGCACCTGCTTCTGGTTCTTGCTCCGCTCGTCCCAGGGCTTCAGCAGAAAGCCGACGAAGGCGTTACGGACGTTGGGGAATCCGTTGATGGTGAACACGTGCGAGATTTCGGGGACGTTTTTGATCTCGTCGTACAGCCGGGAGGTCGCCTGCTCGGTGTAGTCGAGATTGCCGACCTGCGGCGCCTTGACCAGCGAGAGCAGGACGCCCTGATCCTCCTCGGGAGCGAGCTCGCGCGGGGTCGAGGCGTACATGACGCCGGTCAGCGCCAGCACGCCGATGAGGATGAGGATCGTAAGCGCGCGGAAGTTGAGCGTAGAGTGCAGGCGCCGCTTGTAGGCGCGGCGGAGAGCGAGGAACGAGCGGTCGAGCGCCCGCGCGAACCAGCTCTCGCTCTTTTCGTGGCGCAGGAGTTTCGAGCACATCATCGGCGACAGCGTCAGCGCGATGACGCCGGAGACGATGACGGCGCCCGCCAGCGTGAAGGCGAATTCGCGAAAAAGGACGCCGGTCACGCCGGAGACGAAGCCGATCGGCGCATAAACCGCCGCGAGCGTAATCGTCATGGCGATGATCGGCAGCGCGATCTCGTGCGCGCCCCTTATCGCCGCATCGAACGGCGTCATGCCCTCCTCAATGTGGCGGTGAATGTTCTCGACCACGACGATCGCGTCGTCGACGACGAGGCCGATGCCGAGCACCAGCGCGAGCAGCGTGAGCAGGTTGATCGAATAGCCGAGCGCGAGCAGCGCGATCATCACGCCGATGAGCGAAAGCGGAATGGTGACGATCGGAATGAAGGTCGAACGGATATTGCCGAGGAAGAGGAAGATCACGACGATGACGATCGCCGCCGCCTCGATGAGCGTCTTGGCGACCTCGTAGATCGAGGCGCGGATGAAGGTGGTCGAATCGTAGGCGATGGTCGCTCGCAGGCCCGCCGGCAATTGCGTCTGGATGCTCGGCATGATGGCGCGAACGCCGTCGATCACGGTCAGCGGATTGGCTTCGGGCGTGCCGTAGATGCCGACGAACACCGCCTTGAGGCCGTCGAAGACCGACGACGAGTCGACCCCCTGCGGCCCGAGCTCGATCTTCGCCACGTCGCCGAGGCGCACGAGCGCGTCGCCGTGGGCGGCGATGACGAGCTGCCCAAACGCCTTGGCGCTGTCGAGGGAGGTCAGCGCGTTGACGCTGATCTGGGTATAGTCGCTTTTGACTTCGCCCGCGGCGGTGGTGAAGTTGTTGGCGTTGAGCGCCGCGCGCACATCGTTCGCAGTGACTCCGAGCGACGCCATCCGGGTTGGATCGAGCCAGATGCGCATGGCGAAAGTCTGCCCGCCGAGGATCTGCGCGTTGGCGACCCCATCCACGGTCTGCAGACGCGGCTGGACGACGCGGGTCAGGTAGTCGGTGATCTGCGAAGCGGACATCACGTCCGAATTGAACGAGAGATACATCAGCGCGTAGCCCTGGCCGGTCTGCTTGACCACGACCGGATCATTAGCGTCGCGAGGCAGGAGGCCGCGCACCTGGTTGACCTTGGAGAGCGTATCGGCCATCGCCCGGTCCGGGTTGGCGTCGAGACGCAGGTTCAATGTGATCGTCGAGACGTTCTGCTGCGAGGTCGAGACCAGGGTGTCGATGCCCTCGGCGCTGGCCACCGCCTGCTCGATCGGCGTGGTGATGAACCCCTTGATGACGTCGGCCGCGGCGCCGGGATAGGTCGTGGTGATAGTGATCGTGGTGTTCGAGGTCTCGGGAAACTGCCTGACCTGAAGCTTGAGCGCGGCCATGCCCCCGACCAGCAGAATGAGCAGGCTGACCACGCTCGCCAGCACCGGCCGGCGGATGAAGAGGTCGGTGAAGGCGTTCACGGCCGGGGCGTTTCCTTGGGCGCCGGCAGGGCGGCGGTTTCGTCGAGCGCGACCGGCGTGTCGGCCTGCAGCTTGATCTGGCCCGCGGTCACTACGAGCTCGCCCGGCTTCACGCCGTCCTCGATCGCGATCCTCTCGCCCTGCGCCGCGCCGACGCGCACGAAGCGCCGCTCGACGATGCGCCCGCTCGCCCCGCTCGCGGCGACGCCGCCCTCTTCCCGCGCATGCGGCGCGACCGTCACGACGAAGACATTGTCGCCGTAGAGAGAATAGACGATCGCGGTCCGCGGGACGGTGAGCGTCGTCTTGGGCGCGCCGGTGGTTACGGTCAGATTGGCGAACATGCCGGGAAGGAGCTTGCGGTCGGGGTTGGCGAATACGGCTCGCACGGTGACGTTGCGCGAGTCCGCGCTGACGCGCGCATCGACGGCCTCGATCTTGCCTTCAAAGCTGCGGCCAGGGAAGGCGTCGACCGTCATCCTGACCGCCTGGCCGACCGCAAGCGAGCTCAGCGCCTCTTCGGGGACCGGAAAGTCGGCGAAGATCGGGTCGAGCCTCTGCAGCGTCACCAGCGCCGTCCCGACCGCCACATATTGGCCGATATCGACATTGCGCAGGCCGAGCCGGCCGGAGAAGGGCGCCGTGATCGCCTTCTGGGCGATAATGGCGCGGGTGCGCTCGACGGTCGCCGCCGCCGAGTCGCGCGTCGCCAGCGCCGTGTCGACGGTGGACTGGGGCGTATTGCCCTGGGCGACGAGCGTCCTTTGCCGCGCCAGCGTCGCGTCGGCGTTCTTCAGTTGCGCAAGCCCGTTGGCGAGGTCGGCCTGCTCCACCGAATCGTCAATGTTGATGAGCAGCGCGCCCTCTTCGACGTCGTCGCCCGACTCGAAGTGTTTGGCCGTCACCACGCCTGCCGTCTGCGGCGCGATGGTGACGCCCTGATAGGCGCGCAGCGTGCCGATCGCGGTGAGTTCGGGCCGCCATTGCTCGACCCTCGCCGCCTCGGCGGTCACTGTCGTTGGCTTCGGCGCGAAGGCGGCGGCGATGAAGCCCTTCACCATCACCGGCTTGATGACGAACTGGAAATAGGCGAGCCCTCCGGTCGCCGCCGCGAGAAGCGCGAGCGCGACCACGAACACGACCGGCCTACGCGCCCCGAGCGGCAGAACGCGAATCAAAAATATGAGGGCGAAGAGCGCCGCCGCCGCCCAGAAGACGAGCGGGGGCGCGGGCGCGCGAAAGCGCCCAAGCTCAGCCGCGCCGCCGAGCGCCGCCAGCGCCAGAGCAAGCAGAAACATTAGCCAGTTGATCAACCGCCTCATCGATCGCCCTTGGTCCAGGCAGGATTCTCACCGGCCTTTTGCAACATTTCTCCCTAGATTGATACGAGCCGGGCGCCGGCGGTCCCGCGGGGCGGGGGCGTCGCGCCCTCTCGCCATGGCCCGCCCGCGCCTTTATGGTCGGAAAGCGGCCGCAAAGGGGCGGCCCGATTCGGGAGAAATGACGCCATGATCAAGACCTTCGCGCTTGCCGCGCTCGCCCTCGCGGTCGTCGGGGCGCCGACGCTCGCCTTCGCCGACGACGCCTGCATGACCCAGGCGATGGACAAGAAGCTCGCCGGCGCCGCCAAGACCAGCTTCATGACCAAATGCGAGCGGACCTCTTGCGAGGGCCAGGCCAAGGACAAGAACCTGCACGGCGCGGCGATGACCTCGTTCGTCAAGAAGTGCACGAAGGACGCGATGGCGATGCCCATGTGAGCCGAAACGTCATTGCGAGGAGCGAAGCGGCGAAGCAATCCGGATCATGGGTCGCGGCGGCGGCTCTGGATTGCTTCGCTTCGCTCGCAATGACGATCGCGGGTCGCTCGAAGCGATTTTAACGCCCCGCGAGCGCTAAGTCGACGCGCATGGGCGGCCATTGCCTTGGCGCGGGAGTTCGGCGAGGCTTGGGCGTACCGCCATCACCGGGAGCCGCGCCATGATCTGGCGAATGTTCGCCCTCTGCCTCCTCTTCGTCCTTGCCGCCGCGGCGCCGGCCGCGCGCGGGGCCGAGAGCTTCACCATCGGCGTGATGAACGACCAGTCGGGTCCCTACGCCGATCTCGCCGGCCCGGGCTCGGTCGAAATGGCGCGCATGGCGATCGAGGATTTCGGCGGCTCCGTGCTCGGCAGACCGATCGAGCTCCTCGTCGCCGATCACCAGAACAAGGTCGATGTCGGGCTCGAGATCGCCCGGCAGTGGTACGACGAGCGCGGCGTGAGGGCGATCTTCGACATCACCAATTCGGGCGTGGCGCTCGCGATCCAGGATCTCGCCAAGGCCCGCGATCGGATCGTCATCTTCGACTCGGCCTCCTCGTCCGACCTTACCGGCAAGGCGTGCTCGCCAAACAGCATCCAGTGGAACGCCGACAACTGGTCGAACGGGGTCGCGCTGATACGACTCCTCATCAAGCAGAAGCTCGACAGCTTCTTCTTCATCACCGCTGACTACGCCTTCGGCGCCTCGCTCGAGGCGGACGCGCGCGACGCCATCGCCAAGGCCGGTGGAACCGTCGTCGGCGCAGTGCGCTCGCCGCTCAACACCGCTGATTTCAGCTCCTTCCTGATCTCCGCCCAGGCGTCGAAGGCCAAGGTCATCGTGTTCGCCATCACCGGCGCCGACCTTTCCAATGCGCTCAAACAGGCCAGTGAGTACAATATCGCGCCGGCCCAATATCTCGCGACGCCGATCACCTACTTGAGCGACGTCCACGCGCTCGGCCTCGACGCCGCTCATGGCCTTACCTTCATGCAATCCTGGTACTGGGACCTGGACGATGAGACCCGCGCCTTCGCCAAGCGCTTCTTCGCCAAGCGCGGGCGGATGCCGAACGACAATCAGGTCGCACTCTATTCCTCGATGCGCCATTATCTCGAGGCGGTCGCCAAGGCCGGGACCGACGACTCCGGGACGGTGATGAAGGCGATGCGAGAGGCGCCGATCCACGACATCTTCACCGCCAACGGGACAGTCCGCCCCGATGGCCGGGTGCTCTACGACCGCTATCTCATGAAGGTGAAGACGCCGGCGGAATCGAAATATCCGTGGGACTATCTCACAGTGGTCGCCAAGATTCCGGCCGCCGAGGCGTTCCGGCCGCCGGGCGCGGGCGGTTGCAAGCTGGCGGGGCCGTAGCCGGGGCCTGACGTCGCCACGCGGTCTATGCCGGGTTCAAACTCATTTCGGCGCTTCGTCCAGCGCCGCGAGGGTCTCATCCATCGACGCCGATGGAATGCGAAACAGCCCGGTGTAGGGCTGGCTGAGCTCAAGGATCAGGAAGATCGCGCTCGCGACGGCGAACGAGCCGAACCCAAGCGCTGCGACGCTGCTCCCGTTCGGACCGGGAAGCTCCCCAAACCCGCAGAAAAGCAGCATCGCCCAGGAGACGACAATGATGAGCAGCGGCCAGGACAGCGGGCTCGCCAATTGCAGCGAGGTCTGCAAACGCGTCTCCTGGTAGGCCGAGGAGCTCGCGATCATCGAGGACAACAACTGCGTTTGCGCGGGCGAATGCGGAGTGAGCGAGCCGACGGTTTCATTCCACTTTTCGAACCTCGGCATGTAGGCGCGGACATCGAATTGCCGCCGGTAGGCGCCGCCGTCGCCCCATATCGCGTCATGGGCCGCCCTCATCGAGTCTTTGAGCGCCTCACGCAACGGCTGCATCTCCGCTCCGAACTCACGAAACGCCAGATCCAGCTCGAGCGAGCGGGCGCAAAGCGTTTCGATGCTGGCCTTTTGGCTGGCGAAGAATCCATACGCCGAACCGACCAGGGTTCCGAGCACCAGCGCCAGCAGCAGGCTGACCAGCCCGATGATCCCGCCGATCATCTCCTTGGACCCGGTTGACATGTGCCGCTTCGGCAGAAGCCGCTTGAGGGCGAAGCCGAGCACGCCGAGGGCGAATGTCAGGACGCCGACGGCGAGCGAGATGTAAACAGCCATCGCTCATCCTTTCCGTGAGCTTTTGTCCCTGCCGGTTTGGCGCGGCGGCGCTGCGTCAAGGCAGCAGCAGCACCTTCCCGTCGGCGCCCTTCTCGACCGCCGCGTGGCCTTGCGCTGCATCCTTGAGGGGCAGCTTGCGGGCGATCGGGATGACGAGCTTGCCGGCGGCGACCGCCTGGGCCATGTGCAGGAGCGTCGCCGCGTCCTGCTTCGAAACGAAGGCGACGACCCGGACGGCCGGAAAGTCCCTGGCGTTGTCGGGCGCTCCAGTCACTGAAGCGAAGACGCCGCCGGGCTTCACCTTGGCGATGAGACGCCCGGCCGTTGGTCCGCGCACGGTGTTGGCGACCGCGTCGACGGGGCCGATTGCGCTCAAGGCGTCATCGTCGTCGATCGCGACGACCTCATCGGCGCCGAGACCCTTCGCCGCGCCGAGCTGGCTCCTGCGGACCCCTGCGATCACTCTGGCGCCGCGCTCCTTGGCGGTGAAGACCGCCGAGCGGCCGACGCCGCCCGACGCCCCCGAGACGAGCGCCGTCTGCCCGGCCTTCACCTCGCTCGCGACCGAAATCAGTTCGGCGCCCGTTGTCGTCACCAGCGGCAAAGCGGCCGCCTCGACGAGGTCGAGGCCGTTCGGAACCTTGGCCAGAAGCTCCGCCCGGATGGCGCAAAGTTCCGCGTAGGTGTGGTAGCCCCAGGCGAGCACCTTGTCCCCGAGCGAGAACCCCCGGACCTGAGGTCCGATGCTGACGATCGTTCCGGCGAGATCCCATCCCAAAACATTGGGAAAATTCATCGGCCTGAAGTCTTTCATACCCCCGGAGCGTTCGATGATGTCGATTGGATTGATGCTGGCGGCGGCGACCCGCACGACGACTTCGCCGGCTCCGGCGGCCGGGTCGGGACAGTCCTCGAACTTGAGGACTTCGGGACCGCCGTACTCGCGAATGACAATCGCCTTCATGGCCTGTCTCCTCAATAACTCCCGGGCGGAACCGCGGGGCAGCGATTTTCCTGCTTCCGGTCCGCCTCACTTCGTTGGCGGGTTCGTGGGCGAGAAGCTGTAACGCGCGATGCGCCACCTTCCGTCATCGCCCTTCCGGAAGATGAAAAGCTCCTGGTTGGCTTCCTCCGTCGTCCTGCCGGTCGAATGATGGCCGGTCGTTCCCGCGGAATTGGTGCGGACGTAAGCCCATCGCGGGGCCATCACGACGAGTTCGGCGATCGTGAACTTCACGTTGAACTTGAGCTCGTCGAACACTGCGTCGTAGGCCTTCTCGACCGAGGCCTTGCCCACCGCCGATTGGCTGTAGGGCGGCATGAAGACGCCGTCGTCGGCATAGAGCGGCATGACCGCGGCCGTCCTGCCGCCGTTGAGCGCGTCATTGTAGGACGCCATCACGTTTCTGATCGCGGCCTCGTCCTCCGCGACATCCTCAAGCGCAAACGTGGACTTCAAGTTGCGGTCGGCAATCATGGAAGCTCTCCCTTCGTGCGTTCATGAGACGAACGCTACAGGGCCGTTCGTCTCGCCAGTAGCCGGCAAAGCGACAAATGAGCTTTCCAACTATGGGACGATCCGGCCCCGCTTCACGCCGCCTTCGGCCGCCAAAACATCCCTTGTCCGCCGGGCGGCAATGACGGAGGATGAGCGATCCTTTTTGCGGGAGGGCGATGGCGGATCTCAACTCGCTGGTGGTGTTCGCGAAGGTCGCCGAAGCCGGCAGCTTTTCCGAGGCGGCGCGGCGCCTCAAGCTCCCGATCTCGACCGTCAGCCGCCGGATCGCCGAGCTCGAGGATCAGCTCGGCGTGCGGCTGCTGGAGCGCTCGACGCGCAATCTCAGGCTGACGGAGCTCGGGGCGGAGGTGCTCGAATACGCCGCGCGCAGCGCCGAGCTCAGCGAAACGGTCGAGAGCATCGTTTCGGACCGCCTGTCGGGCGTCTCCGGCTCGGTACGGCTTTCAGCGCCGCCCAGCATCTCCGACACGCTCCTCACCCCGCTGGTCACCGCCTTCCACGCGTCCTATCCCAACGTGCGGGTTCAGATCCTGGTGACCGACCGGTTTGTCGATCACATCGCCGAAGGAATCGATCTCGCGTTCAGGCTTGGCGCGCTCAGCGATTCCTCGCTGGTCGCAAGGCGGATCCTGACTTATCGCCACCAGCTGCTGGCGAGTCCGGCCTATCTGAGGGGTCGCGAGCCGCCGGAAAAGCCGGAGGACCTGCTCAACCATCGGCTGCTGGCGTTTTTGCACTGGAAGCCGGAAGCCCGCTGGAGTTTCGTTCACAAGAGCAGCAAGGACCAGGAGACACTGACGTTCCAGCCGTTCCTGGCGATGAACGACTATGCCGGCCTTGCCCCCGCGCTGCTCGACGGCGCGGGGATCGGCGAACTTCCGCCGGTCGTGCGGCCCGAGCTTGTCCGCACCGGCAGGCTCGTCGAGATCATGCCGGACTGGCGCTTCCAGACTTTCGATCTCTCCCTCGTTCATCTCGGCGCCCGCCACATGTCGAAGCCGTGCAGGCTGTTCAAGGAATTGGCGGTCCAGATGGCGCCGGGCCTCTTCCCCGGCCTGCCGACCTGAAGCCCACGTCTGCCGGATTGGGCCTAGACGCGGCTGGCAAAAGCCCGCTAAGCGGGCGCAAGCCCGCCGATTCAGGCGGCTTGGATGGGAGGCTTCGAGGTGTCCGAACAATGAGCGCGATCTTCGACCGCCGCAGCGTTCTTGCGGGAATTGGGTTCCTACTGGGGGGCTGCGCGACCCAGGGCGGGTTTCCGCTCGGGGCCGGCTTCTATCCGCTCAGGAACGCGGCCGCCTACGGCCCGATCAATGACCATGGACATGAGATCCCCGGGCTCGACCTGACGAAGATCGATCCCAGCCTGCTTCGCCAGCAGGTCGCCTTCGCCGGCCCCTATCGGCCCGGGACGATCGTCGTCAACATCGGCGAGCGGCGGCTGTATCTGGTCGAGCCCGGCGGCGTCGCGATGCGCTACGCCGTCGGCGTCGGCCGCGAGGAAGCGCTCAATTTTCGCGGCTCCGCCGTCATCGGCCGCAAGGCCGAATGGCCGCACTGGACGCCGACCGCAGACATGATTCGCCGGATGCCGATCTATGCGCATTACGCGAGCGGGCTGCCCGGCGGCATCAACAATCCGCTGGGCGCGCGGGCGCTCTATCTCTATCGCGGCAATCAGGACACCGACTTCCGGCTGCACGGGACCATCGAACCGGAGACGATCGGCACCAAAGTGTCGAGCGGCTGCATCCGCCTGTTCAATCAGGACATCATCGATCTTTACAACCGCGTTCCGGTCGGCTCGCCGGTGATTGTGCTGCAGGAGGGAGAACAGCTCCGCGCCGACGCCGGGGCGGCAATGGGCGGCTATTACCAGCCTTACGGACCGAGGCCGGTCGGATACTACGGAGACCCGCCCGGCGCCTACGGGGGACCGCCCGGCCCATACCCCGGCCCTTATTATGAGCCCCCGCCGCCCTATGGGCCATGGTGACGAGTGGCGGCCGCCCTTCGCCAGCGCGGCCCGCGGCCGCGACCGCTCGTCGGCGCCAACGCGAGTTGCATCAGAGAACGGCCGGCGCTGAGGCGGAGCGCGCGGGCATGGGCAAAATCGTGCTGGCGCGTGAGGCTCGATCAGCGCGCCCCGTGCTTGTCTTGGCGGAAGCGATTTGTTAGACGACCGCCTTCGCTTCGCCCCCGTCAGGTTGAAGCGAAAAGTGCGGTCATGGCGGAACTGGTAGACGCGCTAGCTTGAGGTGCTAGTTCTTTAACCGGAGTGGAGGTTCGAGTCCTCTTGACCGCACCAAATCATTTCCTCTCTGATTGTTTTTCCTGGATATTTTGCTGTTCAATCCCGCACCCGAAGACCCGCTACGAATCGGCTCGGGGAACGGCCTTCGGGTCGCGATCGCCCATCAGCGCCAGCAGAGAAGCGCACTCGCCATAGGGCAGCAGAGCGGACCTCGCGGTCGTGGGGATAAGACCAATCGAAACGCCGCGTTCGAAATTGAGGTAGGTGATCGAGCCTGGCAATCGCGGCGGGCGAGGATACTCAACTACAAGAGGGAGATCCGATGACGATAACGAATCAAAATGAAACGCAACAGATCGCGCGAGATTGGGAAGTCGGATCGTATGCCTCGTTTTATTACAACAGAGCTGAGAAAGAAGATTGGCTGGAGACGTTCTGGCATCCGAAGTCGAAATTCCGCCAGCTCTTTGACAGGCTTAATACGCGCGCGCTTGTAGAATTAGGTTGCGGGCACGGTCGACACACGGCTAGAATTCTCAATTCCCAAGAATATCGTGATAAAGTAGATCGAGCGTATGTCATGGATGTGAATGAAAAAAATATTGGTTTCTGCAAAGAACGTTTTAGGGAGAACAACTCTATCGTGCCTTTGGTCAACAACGGGTATGATTTCCAGTTGCTGGAGTCCGAGTCCGTCAGCGCTATTTTTTGCTACGACGCAATGGTGCATTTCGAATACGATGCGGTGATATCTTACATTGCTGATGCGGCCCGTATTCTCATTCCGGGCGGGCAGGCATTGCTTCATCACTCAAACTATGACAGATCACCCGGTGCGCGTTGGTCTTCAAACCCGGGCGGACGAAATTTTATGACCAAGAATTTGTTTGCACATGTTGGGATGAGAGCGGGATTCAAAATTGTCGATCAATTTGTGATAGATTGGGATGTCTCCGGGGCGGAAGGTGTCGAGGCCAAGGTCGAACAAATTGATTGTATTTTCTCTTATTCAGAAGCGCGAAGTGGATCAAATCACGTAAATGACCCAAAATCCGGATATGGCTTTACGGCCCGCACGAGGGCTGCGCCGCGGCGTTGCCGGCTCAGCGGCGGTGTCAATGCCGGA
>Ga0335073_10000810_pt1 | contig 40957 bp, 32 predicted proteins | sample Lox_Sample_22_FD_207093 | JGI IMG/M metagenome (GOLD analysis project Ga0335073, IMG submission 207093) | Soil microbial communities from Loxahatchee National Wildlife Refuge, Florida, United States - Lox_Sample_2.2 | ecosystem: Environmental > Terrestrial > Soil > Wetlands | place: USA...
AAAGGCATTCGCGCGATCAAAGGTTTCGTCCGCCTGTTTGTATTCACCTCGATCAACCTCGATTTTCGCGAGAGTTTCAAGTCGCTGTGGAACGGCCCAAAGATCGCCGCTGGTCTGCGTGGACTTGGCGGCGAGTTCGGCGTACTTCTCAGCCTTCGGCAGATTACCATCATGGATGTAGACCTCGGCAATCGCGTTTTGATCTTCAGCGAGTTGGCGGACTAAACCCATCGAAGCGGCGATGGACGCGGATTCGCCAAGCGTTGCTACCGCATCAGTATCCTTGTTCTGCAGACGGTCGATTTCCCCGAGCAGACCGAGTGCGATCGCCTCTTGGGACATCCGTTTCGTTTCGCGCCCATGCGCGAGCACATCATTCGCGAGATCCCGGGCTGCATTAAACCGCTTGAGCCCGATCAACGTGTTCAAACGGCCGGTCTGCGTCACGAACGGATAGCCGGCGTTAGGAACCGTCGCGGCGACTCGAAGCGCGTTTTCGAAATATGGAAGGGCCTGGTCGTACATGCCCACACTCGTCAGGCCGATGCCGGCAACGCTCAGGAACCTGATTTGAGCGCCCTTGTCGCCGGCCTTCGTCGCCGCGATCAGCGCACCGGCAATATCCTTTCGAGCTGTCGCGATGTCTCCATTATAAAAAGCGGCCATTCCCAACTCACCGAGGGCGCGGTACTGCCACCTCGCATCGCCAAGTTCGCGCGCGAGCGCCTCAACCTGTTCCCAATCCTCGCGCATCGCCCTGGGATCCGTTTCGGTATCGAGATCGCCTTTCACGATGAGACAGAACATCCGCAGGTTCTTATCGCTTTTCAGCAGCGGATTGTTTTCCAATTGAGCTGCAAGCTCGTCCGAATTCTGAAGCAACGTTCTCTGATCTCGCTCGATATGCGCCCGGATTATGCCGAAATGCGCGTACAGGGCATTGCGCTCGTCTCCGGCTTTTCGGAACATCTGCTCCGCACTGGAAAAGTCCGCCTCGGCATCGGCCCAATTGTAGAGATCCGCGAGGTAGACTGCGTGAGCCAGAAGGTCCGATGCTGAGTGCGATGCCTGAGCGGAAAGTGGTACCGATCCAGGGAATCCAAAGAAGACGCAACTCGTTGCGAGTGCAAGGTGTTTCAGTTTCATGATTTTACTCAACAATTACTCGATATGTTCGACCTGACGTGTCTCCCTGCTTTTGAATGATCAGCGAGTACCCGCCGGCGGCTACGCCACGCAGATCCAGGTGTGTCCGGAGGACCTCCGCGGTCCCATTCCAGGTGGCCGCTCCGGTTGCTCTGGTCGCCGCTCCGTCCCCGGAGGGACGCAGTTCCAGCAGATATTCGCCATCCTCCGTGCCGATCGGAAGCTCGATCGTTAAGTCGAGATCCTCTCTTGTCAGCGTTTTTGGCGGCGCAACATTCCGCGCGTCACCGGACCGCTCGACGGAAGAATCCCGAAGATCGAGGATCACTGCTCGCGCCCGGGCTTGAGCCGTTTGGGTGGCAGGCTGGCGGGGAAACCGCACCCCCGAAAAGTGCAAAAGCAGTCCGATGGCAATCGCGAGAACTGCGCAGCCTGAAATCAAACCGACAATGGTTCGCTGCCAATGTTCGCGACGATATCGGTTGTATTCGACGAAACACGGCGCGCAGCTCGCAATGTGATCGATGATCTCATCAGTCTTGAGCTTCGACAGCCGCCGGCGTGCGAGAGCTTTCAACGCCTGCGTGCCCGGACACTCTGCCCGCTCCGGATTCGGGAATTCGGACCCAACCGTTCGGCGTGCAAGGTCCAGCAGCCGTTCTTCCTCGCGACGGCCAAGGTTCGGCCCCTTTTGCCCCTTCATTTCTTTGACTCCTCTTCACGCCGCCGCTCCTCCACATCCCGAAGAAGCGCCTCGTACGCGCTTTGCACACCGTAGTAAAACCGGGCTCTTGCATTCTTTGCAGACGTACCGATGGAGCCGCCGATCTCCCGCCAAGAAAATCCCAGCAACCGACGATTGAGCATGTGGCGAACTGGGTGAGGCAGATAGGCCACCAGAAATTGAACCGACAAGTCCGCTTCGATCGCTCTGATCCAGTCCGGTGCCTGCATTTGATGCGCGCTCTCCAATTCGCGGACCAGCCCTTGGTGCACGAGGCGATTGATTCGGAGAAGCTGCGACCTGACCCGATGATGGAATGAAGTTCGTAAGTAACCCTTGAGGTTGGCGCCGACTTCGGGCGACGCCTGCAGCCGGATCGAGACGTCGATCGCGACTTCTTCGAGCAATTCCGCCGCGCAAGGAGCATCATGCAGCAACGCCTCGACCTGCCGGTAGGCCCACGGCCAAAGCGCCTGAGCAGCTTCACGAACCCGCGGGTCGATGGGTGCGCCGCTTTCGTCTGTCGCGCGAAGCCAGAAGGGCGGTACCGTGCCAAAGCCGGTCGTTTTCTCGTCCTGCGTTTCCCGCATCACTTTGGCCGTTACCGCGACAACTCCCTTCGCAGAGTAGATGCGAACGAGTTCTTCCCCTTATTCAAAGAACGATTGGAAGTCACGAAAAGCCAGAAAAACACATTTCGCACGGATCTGTAACGTTTACCGCCCGGCCAGGACGGAAACGTTTCGATCTTTTCTCCTTCGGCAAACCTTTCTTAAACAGGGGCGCTGGGAACAGCCTGGCTTCGGAGCAGGCGAGTTGCCAGGTGCCTCCGCAACATCGAAGGAAGAGAAATCAGAATGCCACCCAAAACCTTGGCGCTTACCGGGACGGAGCGTCTTTCGCAGCATCCGATATCGTCAGAAGAAGTGGCGGTCGGCGGCTGGCCATTCGGCGAACTGATCCAATATTGCTGCGTGATCGCCGTCACGGACGAACTGCACTTCACCCGGGCCGCGCAACGGCTCAACATGGATCAATCCGCGGTCTCGCGGCACATCCAAAAACTCGAGGCCAACCTGGGTGTCAAGCTCTTTACGCGAGGCAGCCGCGGAGTCGAGTTGACCGAGGCCGGATCAGCCTTCGCGGCAAGAGCTCGAAAAGCGCTCCGAAGTGCGCGCGAAGCGGCGACCGTCGCCAAAGCGATCGGGAACGGAGAACCGCAGCAGCTCGAAATCGCGTATTCCAGTCAGGTCGATATCCATGCGCTCGCGGTCGTTCGGCGCGTCGTGGAAAAATCGATTTCCGGCATCACCACTCGATTTCAGAGTGTGAGGGCCGATGAAATCGTCGAGCGCCTGTGGGAAGGCACAGCCCACGCAGGACTCGCACTCCTGCCGACAGGTTCGGATCTCACGGCGCAACCGCTGTTTCGCGAAGACCTATATGTCGCACTTCCTTCGGCAGATGTCGCAACTAACCGCCGCAGTATTCGTCTGCCGCAACTTGCGGATTTCCGCGTGATCTGGCCATTCGGATCGCTGGAATCAGCGGTTTCGAAGAATGTTATGAATCTCTTTCGAGAAGGACAGTACGCGCCTCGAATCTACGCGGAGGCCCACTCCGCTTCGGAAGCCGTGGGCTTTGTACGCGAGGGGCTGGGAATTACGTTTATCAAGGCCTCAGACCTGCACTTGCGCCCGAAGGACGTTCGATTCTGCCAAATCGCCGACCCGATGCTTCAGTTGGAGACCGGCCTTGTATGCGTGGGCGATCAGAAGTCGCCCACGGTTGAGCGCTTCTTGTCTGTCGTAGCAGACGCTTTTAGCGTTCCTCGCCCGACACGGCTGTCGCAGCAACGCGAACTTGCACGGAAGCCAAACGGCCGAGTTGTCAGCGCCGAAGAGGTTCGTTCGAAGCTGCGCGGCTGACCACTAGGTACGGCGGGCAGGCAGCCTCTTTTCCGCAAATCGACGAACGGAAACGATGAAAGCTCTCAGGCGGCCCGGTTGCCTGCCATTCTCCGAGTCGCCGACGATCCGTCCTGGGGATGACTGTTGCCGGCCAGAAGCGCGTTTATCGTTCCTAATCCGACACGACAGCGTGCGAAGTGTGTCGAACACTCACGCCTCCAATGACCCCTGGTATGGCGCCGAACCTGTTGCCCAGGGCCCCTCTTGCTCTCGGTGACCTACTTAATCGTATTGCCTGGCAGTCCGCCGGTGATTTTCAACGTGTAAAGGGCTGCGGAACCCGCGCGGTTTACGTAATCGGCCGCACGACCACGGGGGACGCTACCGGTCGAGCCTGCACGCTCAGGCGCGTCATCGTCAGTGCAGTTGGAAGTTCCTGCACTGCACTCTGGGGGCTCTCCGGCGCGTCGCTGTCGTCATAGAGCTCGGCGGCGAACGCAACACGTTGCTGTGGATTAAACGTGAGCGCAGAGTGATAGTCCGCAATTTGGTCATAACTCAGCTCGATTAGCCAGATGTCACCTTCGACTGCAACGCCCCTTGGCAACTTGCGTAAGTCGTACTTTCTGTCGATCATTGGATAGGTGCCGTAGCCTCCGCGTGTACCGTGTAGTGACGGCTCTTCCGGGTTTACCTTTATGTGCGCGGTCACCTTTCTCGTGGCCCAGAGACCACGAACCGCCGCGTTCACTGGCGGGTCCCAGCAAACAATTATACGCAGGGTTGGGCTCGCCGCAACGTCGTACCAAGCCCGTGGAATCGGAAGCCTTATTCGAGCGATGTCGCCGGGTCCTTCCAAAATACCCTGCCACAACATTACCGCCGACTCAGGAACCGGCTGTTCCAATCGCCTATGATCGGCAACTCCTCTACCGAGCGATCGCTTAGCCAATTCTGCTGCAGCGCCGGAAACATTGGCGGGGGTCGCGGTTAGAGCGAGAAACGCCTTAGCAGTAACCCCATAGGGACGCGCCCCCGGCTGGCAGACTCGTTGGAGCGAGTGCATTGCAAACGCAACCTCGCGAGCCAAAACGGGTGCCGCAAACGAGGTGCCAGCGCGATCCTCCCACATCGCCGCGCTAGTTAGGCCCCACACTCCGAGCCCGGGAGAGTTCGCCATCGTCGGGGTTGAATTACCCCCGGGAGCGGAGAAGTCGGGCTTCGGGGAGTCACACAGTCCTGGCCCCACTCGACAAAACGGGCTGGGCCAGCCGCGGGTTGTCACGAGCGCGCCCGGAGTCAACCGATTTACAAACGAACCACACGTCAGTGAGTTGAAGCTCCGGGCCCACGCTCCAAGCTGCCACTGTGGGTCGTCATAATTCATTGGGTAGGGTGTTAACGGTTGGACGCCGGGCGGTGAATTTCCCGCAGAAATGATGACCACCAGATCGTACTGGAAGATCAGGTTGTCGAGGTCCTGAACGAGCAGCAGATTCTCATGCTGCTTAATCGGATCGAGTTGCTCGACTGGAGCGGTGTCAAAACTGAAGTTGAAAACCCTCACATCTGGTGCGGTGCCAACAACTGCCTCCACCGCGCGAGAAATGCCTTTGTTGTCTATGTCTTGATAGTCGACCGCGACCAGAACATCGTAGTACCGGCACGTTCCTGCCGGAGCTACAGGCGGATCGTTGCCAAAGTCGGGGTCTTCAAAGACAACTCTGGACGCCACGAATGATCCGTGGTCCCCAATTGGAGATCCGTACGAATCCGGGGAGATGAATGCCCCTCTACGGTAGGTCGCAAGAATGGAGTGATTGGCGGGCACACCTGTGTCGAGAACGGCGACAGTCGGGAGCGTTGAAATGTCGGCGGGGCGGAGGGGGCCACGAAGAGACGGTGCTGTGGTGGCGGGGCGTGGCGAACGCGTAGCCATGGCGGCCCTTGAGAGTAGCGGCGAATGAAGCGTTTGAACCGAATAAAACATTCGCGCGATTGCTTTAAGGCTCTCTGGGGTAATTCTTCCTCTGACCCAGTGCCGCCCGGAGTAATCGGTCCCGAGGCCAGTGAGGGCCTCCTGTCGATCATTTCTCAGCAGACCGGTAATTGTCTGGAGGAGCAACTCCACCTCCGAACGGGCCAGCAGTGGCTGAAATTCCACTACAGCATCCGTGGGAGTCCACCCAACCCTCGTCAAGACGAAGGTCTGGCGGGATTAGGCCGAACCCGTCGATGCTGGCCCAGCGAGTTTTCTCCCGTGCGCCGATTCTGTCCAATTCCTCGGCTGTTGAAGCGAGCTGTTCCAGACGATCTGGACGCATGTGGACAATCGCGTCACCTCCGGGTGTGACATCTACAAGGTCGAGACCCAGCCGCCGAAAAACACGGGAGTCTTCTTCGTCAAAACGGACCTTTTGGGAAACGATCCCATCGGGTGCTTTCTTTTGATCTTTCGAGCGTTTCTGAATTTCCTGAACCGGCGTCGCCAACACGAAGTAATGCTGCGCACGTAGGGGATCTCTTGAAGCTGATATCTGAGACCTCACTGTTCCGAGGGATTCGAAAAGCGAGCGGCCCTTCGCTGCCCAGTCGATTCCGACGAATTCGGGAATGCGCCCGCCTCCAGAGGCTTCTCCCCGCGAGAGCTCATGTTGCTCATTCAGATAAAACGTTTTCGGCGAGACCCTGTGCGGCGGCGGCATTTTCGAGCCTATAAATTCAGAAGAGCCATCCGCCTGGCTTCATCCTCGATGAACTTTTCAACGTCGGCGTAGTTCTTCAAAATGGAGAGATAGTGGAGAATTGTCCTGGAAAGAGGAAGATGAAGAGACTGCGCTTTACGGCGGCCAAAGCGGAGGATTTCCTTCTTGTTCGGCGCTGGAAAATGTAGCGCGAGATCAAATCGCCTCCAAAGAGCCGGATCGAGGCTGTGAGGAATGTTTGAGGTGGCGATGACGAAGCCTCGCAGCTCGGATAATTCGAGTTCCTGCATCAGTGCGATAACGATCCGATCCAGCTCACCGACGTCGGTTGGGCTGCCTCGACGTTTTCCCAGCGCATCGATTTCGTCAAATAGCAGCACGCATTCATTGGTTTCGGCGAACTGGAAGAGTTGCCTCAAGTGAGTTGCCGTCTGTCCGAGATATGCGCCTATTATAGAGTCGAAGCGGACGACGAAAAGCGGCAACTTGAGTTCGTTCGCCAGGGCCTGCGCCGTGAGGCTCTTACCGCAACCCGGCGGCCCATGGAGGATGATCTTGCTTCGCCTGTGAATTCCGAGGGACCGTAGCTGGTTTTGGTGCGCAAATTCCTTTACAATCTCTTGAAGCCGGTCACGGGCTGGTTTGCGCAGCTGGACTCCGTCAAACGTCACGCTCGATGTTCGCGTGGACAACGCATTTAGTAGTAGCGCCGGCAACGGGTTGCCCAACGCGGTCCTGTCTTCGATGACTGGCTTGGTGCCGTTGGCAACAAGAGAGCCTTTCAGAATTTGAGCCGCGGTTCGATGCCCCTTCTTTTCTTCGTCGCATGCTATGCGCCCGGCAATCTCCTCAGCTGTCCCTAAGTCCTTGTGGGCCAGCGCCTTGAAAAGCTTCGCGAGCTCGGTTATCGTGGGCATCGATTCGGCGACAACACCCAGTTTAATATGGTCATGGAACTCGCTGCCGAACGGCACGCGAGACGGTTAGAACGAGGTCCCGCCGGACGTAGCCCGATTGAATTTTGTGACGGAGCGGCGTCGGCGCCCCGTCCGCTAAACATGCTCCAAAGGTTCCGTGAAGAAAGATGACGCGCCGGAATTGCGGTGCTCGTGTACTCATGGGATTCCCCACCAGCTTACTTCAAGGCATCGGAGAAACCAAAGATAGTCGCCACACTTTATCGGCAGTCTGCGTTAGCCACAAATTCTTCTGGGTTCCAAGCCGGTTACGGGCACCTCTCGGACAAAGGTCGGAGCCTGATGAACACGACCCTGTAGTACGCGGTGGACTAACGATTGGGTTCATGAGTTTCAACTGGTTGTGAAGATTGCCCGAGCGCTCTTGCGGCCTTTTCAACTGTAATTCGCGCGTAATAGCCGGCGTCCGATTTCTCGCCCGCGCGGAAGTTCGCGATCGCGGTCATCACAGCCTCAGGCGATTCGCCACGCGCGAGGGCACGCTTAGCATACGCCCAATCGAGTTCCGATTGGGAAAGGCGACCCTGCCGGACTTCCGGCGAGCCGCTTGGCTCCCGTGCGGCTGGCGATGAGGTTCGACGGTCTTCCTGAGCGAAACGTGGAAAGTGCTCCGCATTGTAAATCGCCGTCGAGAGTTGGTCTCCCCGCACCCGATGTGCCGGATGGCGTTTATGATTGACGAATCCGGGAATCCGCATTACACGGGAGGAATCGGTCGCCGCCGGATCGGCTCCGAACTCGTGGACCAGCTCGCGCATCACTGTTTCCGCCTGCTCCTTTACGAAGCCTTGGACTTTCCAGGAAACCTGCCAGTGATCCGGCGACGTGTTCACCAGATAGTTCGGCTGCGGCATGTCCTCGCGAGCCTGAAGGCGTTTGACGGCTTCAGTCCCGTTTTCATCAAAGTCGAGGTACAGATGCCGGATCTCCGCGACATCCGCCTTTGTGCGCCCGCGCGCATCGGCGGCAAGGGCGTTCATCGATACAAAAACGTCGGCGCCCATCCGATTCCGATCGCGAAGCCAGACCTGGAACTCGGGCGACGCGATCTGCTTTGCCGGCGCGATGCGTTGGGTGACGGCGCCGGACCGGCGGTCGATCAGGACAACGGCCAAGCGGTCATCGGGCTCGAAATTGTCGTCGATGAATTTGGAACCAGCGTCCTTTTTCATGGCCTGACCTCGTTTTCCGCCGTCAAGGTGTGGGTGATGAAGCGATCCATTTGCGCATCGAAGCGCTCGAGCTCCAGCGCCTCGGCCACGACGCGGCGTCCGTTGCGCCTTTCAATATGAACCAGCAGATGAACCGCATCGCCGATATTGGCCCGAATCGCCTGGTACGGCAGTTCGACTCCCGACTGCAAAACGCAACTGGTGAGTCGCGACAGCGCTTGCGCCGCGGAATTGGCGTGTATCGTCGAAAGAGTCCCGGAATGGCCAGTGTTGAGCGCCTGCAACAAGTCGAACGCTTCGCCGCCGCGAACTTCGCCTAAAATGATCCGGTCCGGGCGATGCCGTAGTGTCGCGCGCAACAGGTCGCGGATCGTGACGGCCGGCAGTTCGGGCTGCTCGCGGCGCGCCTCAAACCGGACCAGGTTGGGCTTGTGCATCTGGATTTCGGACGTATCCTCGATCAAGATGACACGGTCCGCGTCGGAAATGAATGCGGCGAGTGCCGTCAATAGCGTCGTTTTCCCGCTGCTCGTTCCGCCGCTGATCAGAATGTTGCACCGATGCTCAACCGCGTCGCGAAGATGCTGGAGAAGTTCACCCGACACGCTGCCAGCGCGAACCAATTCCTCCGCGGTGAACAAATGCGAGTGGAACTTGCGGATGGTCAGGGTCGTCCCGTTCACAGAACAAGGCGGGATGACAGCCGCGACTCGCGAGCCGTCGGGAAGCCGGGAATCGAGCAGCGGCTTTTCCTCGCTGATCTCATCGCCCAGCGCTCGCGCTATGTTCCGGACGGCGACTTGCAAGGACTTCTCGGCGATCGTGACGCCCGGAACCGGCTCGATCCGTCCGTTCCGTTCAATAAAAACGCACGCGGGGCCGTTCACCATAATTTCGGAAATCGAGGCATCCTTAATGAGGTTCTCGATAGGCCGGAGAAACGGCAGAATCACGTCGAAGCTCATATCTCTCCATCCGCAAGCTGCATGAAATAGGATTTGTTCGGATCGAGGTAGTACGGCTTCAGGTAACAATACGATGCCGGCAGCGGGTTCACGCCATCGTAAGCCAGTACAATCGACTGCGCGTTCTTCAACTCCGAAAAGACCTTGGGTTCGAAGATCCAATCACGTTGCAGGTTGTAGGATTTAGACGTGCTGATGGTTGCCTTGTGGGCCGTCGCTCTGCCTGTGAGCACGCTTACTCGCGCATCCTGGTCGTTTTCCGACAGGCTGTAGCTGAGCTTCAGCTGTTCTTCTTTGCCGCACAATTCGGATGCAGTCTTGGCGCTGAAGTCATCGCTCAGTGCAAGGAAGATTTTCGTTCGGAACGTCTGCAATAACGTTCGCCAGGATTCCCCCGGCAGCGTTGAACGCAGGGAGCTGATCGACTGGGTGGCAACAATCGGAATGCACTTGGCCTGCCGCGAGAGCGCGAAAAACTTCTCATCGCCCGTCGGATCACTCTCGCCCACTGTGGCGAAGCTTTGATACTCGTCGCAAAGGAAGAGGATCTCGCGCCAGCGATGAGCTGGTTCGAGCTCCATCAAAGGGATTCGATTGAGCACGGCTCGCTGGAAGTCCTGCTTCATTAAGGTTCCGATGGCTCGTGCGAGTCCGGGGTTCATCGCGACCGGGAAATTCAAGGCGCATACTTTCCCCTGTTCCAGCAACTGAGAAAAGGGTGGCATGGGAAGCCCGTAACGCCCATCTGCATTCAGTTCCGGGTCGTAGCACTCTTTCGGAGGGCAGAACGTCGCTTTGACCGATGGATTGTCGTCGAACAGCGACAGGAACACGGAGATGCCCTCCACGATCGAAGTGCGCAGCTTCGGCTCGATGCGGCGCCAGTCGTGATAGAACCACCGCTTCACAGCTTCCAACTGCTCCCGCTTCCGCTCGATCTCCGGCGTCACGGGCGAGCCATTTCCGCCTGTTTCCGTTACCAGCGAGTAGGAGATGTGATTTTGATCGAGACAGCGCAGGAGTTCAACCGATACGGCTGATTTCATTTCGCCTGTCTCAAGGTCCTTCGCGAAGGGAAATTTTGCGAGGTCAACCCGCGGCAGGAATTCCGCCACTGGAACCAACGCGTATTCTGCTGTCTGAAATAGACGCTCGCCCTCCTTAATCTTTAATTCAAGCTTGTCCGGATTGATTGCACATTCGTAAACGTCGAAAAGCGTCACGTAATCGTAGTTGACTTTGTGCAGCAGGATGATGAACTTCACCAGGTTCGTGTAGGCCTGTTGCCAGAATGGCTCCTTGCCTCGACCGAAAAGGTTGTTCATCATGCTCGCGATGCCATAGGCCAGCGCGTACGCTTCGAGGTCGTTGTGCAAGGGATTGTAGCGGTACGGACAGTCGAGGCTGATCTCGAAGTAGTCCTCGGCGCGGCCATACTTTTTAAGAAGCTTCCGAACTTTGTGGCAAAAATCTCCCTTGACTTCGAGAACAAGTCCTGCGGCACGCCGGTCCGGATCGCTCGCACGATACGCGAGGATCTGCTCGGCAAAAGGATACATACAGCACGTGGTCTTGCCGGAACCGATTGCGCCGAAGATCGCGATTCCGGTGTACAGGCCGCGGTCGGGAATCGTTAGCCATTTCGGTTCTTCTGCTGGATCGGGACGCTTAGGGTTGTGAATTTCCCCAATCACCAGAAACAGCCGCTCCCGGCCCTGGAGTTCGGGATACGTCGGTAGGGGCGTGAGCGCAGCAAGCTCTTGTGGTCGAACGAAGAATATATAAAGGATAGAAAACAGCATTGAGCACAGGAGAAACGGAGTCGAAAAAAGCATGGTTTCATACAGGTACTTCAGAGCGTCGAAGACCATCGGTTTCTCGGCCGCCACGAGTTGCAACAGTGCGTTGCCTTCTGGAAAGGGACAGCGTCGCATGAGGACGGCGCCGGTTCCGACTGTCAGGATCAGGCTGAGATATGGTCGGCTAGCGACGATGTGGCGAATCATAGAAACCTTCACTCGGGAATCGCGAGCTTTGTTTGAGCAGAGGTGGGTTTGGGTTTGTGATTCGACGCTTTAGGCGGTGGCTGCTCGGTGACGCTGCCGTTCATCACCGCCGATCCCGAAATGCCATGGGCGGCCAGCCAGTCGCTGAAGGGCCGATCTTTTCTAAAGATGAAGGTGAGGCACTGGTTGATCACGTAGTCGCGACTGGACTCCAGATACCTGCAATATTGCTCCAATGTTTGGAGTACCTCTCGATCCAGACGGATCGTGATCTGATCACGCTCCTTTTTCGGCTGCTTTGGGATGACTATTGACATCGTGAACTGCTCCTATAAATGAGGGAATTCGATCCTGAGTTGCATTCGGTTTTTGCGACGCAAATGGAGGGGCAGGTGCGGGAGCGACCCATGAGAGAGCCCCTGCGAACGAGGGAGGAAACCGTGGCGGATGGCAGCCACGGTTTTCGGGGTCGCTCCCGCACCTGCCCCGACGCGACGGCCCGCCGTTCGGGCCGGAGCCGCCGTTGAAAGTCGTTGACGCGGCTGCAGCTTGTAGAACAGTCGAGGTGACCGGGTGAGCCGACCGCGATGGTGACCACGCGGTATGGGGTGCATGGTCACCGGGGTCACCGCGAGATTGGGCGATCCGGACGCGGTGAACGTCTTAAGATGCCGCATCAAGAGTTCCAAACAGGTCGTAGTCATACTTCAAAATGGACGACTTGAAATCGATGTGCGGAACCTTTCCGAGGTCCGCTCTCGTAGCAAAGTCGGTCCGGAGACCATCGGCTCCGGCGTACTTCCAGGTCTCGTAAAGCCGATCGATATGTGGACCGGCGAGGTCGTGAAGATCGCGCTGAAGCGCTGTAATTTCGGCAGTACCGAGGCCCTGGGTCGCTCGTTTCTCGTACAAGAGTCGGTGTGGAAAATGCACGAGCAGACGCTCCAAATCGACGCCCATTTCGCCGCGTTCCCGAAGGCGGGAACAGAACCGGTCGAGCGTCTTCTGGGCGATGGTGAAACGATCGGGCGATGTTGTCGCGAACACCAGACCCACGATCCCGAGCGATTGAAAGAGCGAGCTGTAGTTCTGGAGATACGAACGGAAGGCGTCGAGTGTAAGCTGATGGTCATCGACGTAGACGAAAGAAGGGAGTTGCCGATTCCGTTCAGGGAAAAACTGAGGAAATCCCTCCGGGAAATAACGGGTGTTCAGGACGTCGCTGGTCCGGAACATTCGCGCCGGAAATGAGCGGGGATCGACGTGCCGTTCCTCGAAGAAATATGCGAGTTTCTCATTTTGCGTCGCCAGGAATTCATGTTCCGGGTGCTCAAGGACGAAATCCAGTCCCATCAGGCGGAGCCGTATGGTCGCGGGCTGATGTTCGCGCCGGTTCCGGGAATTTTCTTCGCCAACGGCCTCATAAATCACCTTGGATCGCAGTTGAAAAATGTGCCGATCTTCCCTGTACGCTTCACGTGACGCATGTCCATGGGCGATCAGCTCCTCGATGAACTCCTGAGCGCGTTTTCCCCTGGGACAGTTCGCGGCGCAAAGAAATTGGCGACGCACAAAGTAACCGCCGTGGAGCGCTACCACCCGAAGGAACTGCGCTTCGGAGCGGGTATATCCAGTTGCTTGGATTGTCTGAATCTGAGCTTCGATAGACATCATGGATCTCCCAAATCGATCAAAGCGAGAGGACTGTAGCGCTCAATTCGCGTCCCTCCCACTGAGCGCGGCGCCCGCGGGAGGTTGAAACGAAACCGTACATTTTGAAGCCGGCGCGGGCCTTCGCGCTCATATGTCCTCGGTGGTAATGCTCCGTGGCGAGCTCCAGATCGACGCGGCTTAGGTCGCCTTCGGGCGTTTCGTATTCGATCCGGAGGTCGGGGAGCGCGATCTTGCCGTCTACTACAGGGAGCCCATGCTCTTCGGCAACTTCTTTCTGACGGCGAGCGTAATCGACCGCGCCGTCGTCGCGTTCCCGCGCGAGCCTGGAGTAGACCTCCCTCTTGAATTCGTAATCGAGAACCACACGGCGGATCTTTCCACCTTTCGAGGCAATCTCCGCGGCTTCGGCCTGGTACATCTGATAGATGGCGGCGTCGTGAGGAACCTCAGCCGGTTTCACGAAACCGGCATAAATGGCCTGCTTTTCCGGAAGTTTTTGGTCTTGCCGAACCAGGTGCGCTCCCTTTTTGGTCAGCGAGACGATAACAAGCGTGTCGCGATTCTTGCCGACGGAAATTGAACACCGGCGAAGCAGACCCTGCTTCTGCAGATCAAAGATCTCCCGGCGAAACGCTTCGGTCTTGCCCTGGTATTGGTGTTTTAACAGGTCATCCGCGGCTATCGTGCGAAACCGCCCAACTTCTTTCAACGTTTCGCGCTCTCGCGTTCCGAGCGCATACCACCTCTCCATCGCGCGAATGTCCGTGTGGCGGGGTCTGCCCGATGCGGGCAGCTGCGCTGCAGAGCGATCCACAGGCCGATTTCCAGCATCTCTTTCTCTGGTTTCTTCTGGGATGGCGGGTGACTGCGGAGAGTCATCGCGCTCGTCTACGTCGTATCCGCGGCTCATAAAGAGTGCTCCTTCAAGCGATCGGTGAGCTCTTCGGAAATGCTCTGTCCGGTACGAAGCTGCTTTTCGACGTGCGCCAGCTTCCGACCGGTCTCCTTCAGAAGCAGCTTGCGTACGGCGAAGTAGAGCGCAGCGTAAATGTTCACGAAGAGAACGGCCGCGAAAACGAGGATCGGAGTCGCATAGCGCTGCAATAGTAGGGACCTGTAGGGGATTAGAAACTGGCACTGATCGAGCAGGAAGAACCCTGCCGCCATGAAAAGAATTGTCGTGGCGAAGAAGACGTTGGTAACCATAGTTGCTCCTACTGGAACGCCTGGTCCTCACGGAAATAGGTGATCGTGAGACCGAGCGGATTAACGGGAATCATTGAGTTCGGAACCCGATCTTTGACGACAAAAACGAAATGCGCGGTGTACTTTTCGCGCTTCAATTCCGTGCTGTCACCGTAGTTGGAATAGACGCGTTCGAAGTCGACGGTTGCTTTGTACGGCGGGTTCCGCATGTCCTCAATCGAGACATTGTCAACGACAACATCGATCTGAGGGCCCTCGCCGGCAAGGAAGGTTTCGATCGCGCGGCTCTTTTTGTTGGCCTCGATTGTTGCGTCGGCGAGGCGGCCATCGAGGAAGTAGAGCGACCGGGCAAAGTTCTCACGGACGGTGGCCCGCATCCGGCTGTAGTGGTTCGTGACGAACTGGATCAGGAAGTACCGAACCTCGGCGTCATGCGGCTGGTACGTAAGGGAATCGTAGCTGACCGCTTCGGCGCGGCCTACATCGTTGATTCGGATCACGAGCGGCTTGAAATTGTGGAACGCCTGGAACGTTCTTATGTTCAAGATGAGCAGACCGACACAGACCAAAGATATGCACGCGAGGGCGATCCGGAGATAATTCGCGGCAATGAGCGGAGTTCCATAGAGCTCGACGAACTGGCGGCGAGCCGAGGCGAGTTCTGCGTCGGGAGGCGGCATTAGATTCGTGATTTCTGACATGAAATCTCCTAGAGAATGTTCGGGATCACCGACTCACCAGAGGCCCCGCTGAACAGCGAACTGACCAGCGACGGGATCTTGACGACGCCGTAGGTGAACGAAACGAGCAGAAAGAGCAGGGGCACGAAAAGGAGGGCGATGGCCGCTCCATCGTACGGCGGCGGATGGGAATCCACCAGGTGCACCAGCATGCTGCCGAACACGTAAAGATAGGCGTTCGCCACGACGGGATAAAACGAATACTGGAGGAAGGCTTTGAGCCATCCCCAGAACAGCCATTCCATCTTTGGCACGATGAAAAACGGAATGAAAACCGGACCGAGGAGGATCGCGATGGCGGCGGCAATGTAGCCGAAAGCGATCACGAAAAATACGGCCGCTTCAAGAATGATGATCATCGCGACGATCAGGATGAAATGCAGCACGGCGACAATGTCGAATGCGATGACGGGCACCTCTAGCGAGAAATAAATGTTGTCCAGGCGCGAGAAGATGTCAGAGACCATCCCGTTGTTCAGTTGGTTGGCGAGCGACAACCCTTCGTTCGTGATCAGCCCATGGAAGCTCACGCCGAATCCGGGAATCGGCTGGGCGTAATATGTGATCATTGCGAAGCCGAAGGCGATCGTCAGCAGCAACTGGGCGAAATAATCGAACCGGAACCCGGCGCCGCCGCCGGCTGAAGACAGGGCGGACTTTGCCCCGAACCAAACGATCAGGATCAGGGCAAATCCGCGGAATAGATTGGACCCGAGCGCCTGAAAAGTGCCTGCGTGCGTGGTCAGCAGGTCGCTCAGGAACTGAAACAGGTCGTTCATGGAACTGGGGAGCATAGGTCACCTTTCAGGCGCGATCTCCGACAATTACGGCATCTGGAATGCGAGCATGGCATCACTGGCGCCGGCCTTTTGGCTGGACAGATAGCTCTGTTCGTTCGTCATGAACGCGACGTGATTGCTTACCGCCTGCGCCTCGGAATCCCGCTGGCGTTTCGATTCAACGAACTGCTGCTCGGCAACCGCGGTGAGCAGTTTGTTCGTATCCTGGCCGTTGCGCAGCGCAACCACGGACGCGGCATTGATCTTGTTCAGGACCGCAATTTCCGTGTTGTAGTCCGGATCGTCGTCAAGCGAGGCATCCTCGAGATTCTGGATCGCCGCCTCGACCTGCGGCGCGTTGCTTCGCAGTGTGCCGACGGTCTCGATGCCATCCTCATTGGCGCCGTCGGCGAGTTCGATTGTCGCGTAATGCCGCTGGAGCGGCGGCAATTGATCGGCGGGCACGTTCGATAGAGCCCCGCCGTACTGCGGCAGCGGATCGGTGGCGCTCTGATAGCCGCCGAGGACGTTTGCCCCGGTGTTTATCGCCGAGATCCATCCTGCGGTGGTGCCGTAAGTGTTGGTCGCGGAGGACAGGAACCACGGTGTTGGAATCGCGCGGAAACGCGCCAGATCGCCCGGGAGTTGTTTCGCCATCCATAGCATCTGGTTGTACTGGCTCGTGATCATCTGATACGTCTGGACGAGCTCGTTATATTGCGCGACGAGCTTGCTCACTTCCGTGATCGCTTCGGCGTAAACCGACGGATCGAACACGGTAATTCCGCCGAAGAATTGGGCCTTAGCGACGCAAGCCCCGAACAGCAGGCAACCACAAGACACACCTATAGCGAGTCGTTTTTTCATTCCTCTTTTCCTTTCAGATTTGTTGGTTTCGGGCTACTTAACGGACTTGGGCGGCGCGCGGCTGCTGTGTCGAGATGGGCGCGGCGTGCCGGTTATTCCAGGTCAGGTACAGCATGGTGAATGCGAATGCCAGGAACGCGAACAGGATGAAGCTCATTCGCGCAGTAAACATGAACTTCAGGAACTTCATTTCAATATTCTCCCTCTAAAAGTCGTTCGAAATCTTGTGCCGGTCGTACGCCGGAAGCTGCAAATCGCCCGCAAGATAAATCTTGATTCGATGCCCCTCGCGGATCGTGAAAGTGGGCAGGATGTTTAGAAATCGGTCGAGGATTCGCAGCGAACTTTGGGAGAGGCTCGTAGCGAATCCCTGGCGGTATTCATCGGTCGCGGATTCGGTGATCCCGTAGACGGTGTTCGCCTGCGAGAGTCCGGCAATCGCGCCGATCGCGATCGAAACGCCGAAGATTTCGAGGTAATGATGATTGACCTGATCGCGAAGACCGGTCTCGCCGATCTGATTCAAACCCTGAAATTGATCGAGCGAAACGGAGTAGCCGTCGGGCATGATGATCCGATGGAAAACGACGGCGAGCCGTTGCTGCGCCAAGTTGGCGATAGGCTTCACTTCACCGAGAATCCGGCTGCCTTGCGGGATCAGCAGGTGCTGCCGGTCGTGCGAGTAAACGTCGGTCGTGAGCATCGTGTTCACCGGGCCTGCCAGCGAGCCAGTCAGGCGGTTCGTCAGGACGGTTTCGAGAATCGTGCCTTCAAAGAGGCGATACTTCGGACCGTCCGCTCGTTGCAGCGCGGGATCAAGTTCCGTGTGCGCTGTTTCCGCCGGGGGAGTGTGCGCAGGAGCCTGATCGGCTCCGTGCGCTCCTCCCGGGGCTGCCCTGCCGGTCGGCATGAGGGCGGTTGGCGGAACTTGATAAAGCGTTGAGGGCGCGGCGGCCGCGGAAGTCGGCGGCGCGTTGCCGTCGTCGGGTTGTTTCCGGAACGTCAGCGCGACATTCGACGCGAACAGCGAGTTGTATTCTCTTCTTTCCTGTTCCAGCTGAAGCTGTTTTTTCAGCGACTCGCGTTCGTCGACGCGAGTAGCCGGCTGCTGAACTGGCAAGGCGGCGGGAGCCGTCGCCGGTTGGATCGCGGCAGCCACACGCGCGTCGGATGCTGCCGCGGCTTGCTTCGCCTGGTTCAAGGTCGCCTGTTCTGCCGCGAGTTTGCGAGTCTCCTCATCCAAGCGATTGCGATAATCTGCAATCCGCGCCGCGTTGGGATCGATCACACCGGCTGGGCGGACTGCCGGCTCAGTGGGTTTGGTTTTCGGACTGTTTCCGGAGAGAGCGATCACCGCTACCATTACCGTTGCGAGCCCGGCGATCACCCAAGTCTGCGCGTTTTTCGGCAAGATGCCGGTCGGCTTATCCTGCTGGCTGCGAAGCGAGCGTTCGGGCTGAGGCGTGTTCTCTGAATCTCGAATGGGATCGGGCATCGTATCCTCTCAGTTGGTTGCGAACTCCACGCGGACGAACGACAGCTTCTGTTTGCCGATGGCCAGATAACCGCTGTCGAGTACTTTCGCGGCGACGTATGTGCCGTTGCGATACTCGGACTGGATCAGATCCGGCTTGCCATCCTTCAGCTCGTACAGGGCGGGCGGTTCATCTGGATGCGCCTGAATGTAGGTGAACTTGCCATCCGTGTACATGGCCGTCACGTTGAATGGCCGCTTCGATCCGTCGAACCGGTACGGAAATTTCAAGGTCGTCGGATATTCCGAGCGGAATTGGCCGGTATCGTGATCGATCGCCGCCTGCGCCTGCTGTTTCGCGGCTCGTGCCTCGGCTTTAGCGATGTCTACCTGTTGGCGGTAATCGTCGAGCTGTTGCGCGGTTACAAACCGCGGCTGGCCCTTCGCTGCCGACAACATCGCCTCATCCTTCAGTTCGATGAAGATCTTCAAGTCAGGCTCGGAATCCGGGGCATCGGAAACCTCGGTCAGAACAAAGGAGTAAACGTTTCCGCTGCCCGTGATCAGATTCAGATTCGTCTGCGACCCGGCTTTGGCGGGCTTCACGTATGCGAAATTCTGGTTCCCGTTGACGATCCAGAATTCCTTATCGCCGCACGTGAAGTCGAGGATCTGTTCCTGTTTTGGCAAGACGATCAGCGTGGTGAATCGGATCTTCGCCTTCACCGGCACAATATCGCGATCGTTGTACGAGACCACTTTCGCGACCGGCTGTGAAGGTATCGGCGGCGTCGCGGCCGAAGCGGACCACGCCACGGTCGAAATCAAAACGAGAGTCAATCGATTCATGAAGAGCTCCTTGCGAGAAGTTCCAGGCCGCGAGCGAAGCCGTGTTTTTCGAAGGCTTCGCGCCGGCGCTGGTTGTGATACGGATTCGAGGTGTACAGCCAATACCCGACCGGGTCCACGTTAAGGTTGACCACCTTGCTGAGGTCCGGCCGCTTGATCAGAATCTGCTGCTTGGGCACGAGTGCGGCGATCAGCGCCGCCTCGGTTTCGTTCAAATGAAAGATTTCGCGGTAGGCCTCGCGGTCCATGCCGGGGTTCGCGAGGAACATTTTCGTTGCGCAACTCTCGACAATCACGCTCAGCATCTCCGAACGTTCGAGATCATCGCTCGACTGGGTTGCGAGGATCATGGCGGCGTTCCGCTTGCGCCAGGTTTTCACCGCCTCGGTTATGTACTGTCGGATGGTGTTGTTTTTTAGGAACCGCCATGCCTCATCCATGACGAACACTTTGAATCGGGTATCGATCGCAGGATCGTAAATCGAGGCGTTCGCGCGGTGGAGGATGTAGAAGAGCAGCGGTTCGAGCACCTGCGGATATTTGTCCAGACCCGCGAAATCGAACGCCTGGAACGACGCGAATGTGAGGTTTTCTTCCAGGTTGTCGAACAGCGCGCCGTACTGGCCGCCTTCTACCCACTTCCGTAGATGGTCGGACAGGTTCCGGTTCAGGATGTTCGCCAGTGTGAAGAGGCGACGCTGGTCCGGATCGACCTCGTACAAATTCCCGATTTGCTCGTACAGGTCGCGCTCATCTTTGCTGGTAAGCGTGTAGCCGCCGGATTCGATCAGCACCTTGACGAAAGAGAACAGAAAGTGAAGATTCTCTTTCGTGTGCGGCAGCCGGAAAGGATTGATCGTGAACGATCGCGCCTCGATTCCAACCCGGAGATAACTGCCCTCAAACAGCGTCGTGAGCGATTCGTACGATCCGCCGAGATCGAAAATATAGGTCAGGGGCCGGTACTTCTGGAGATTCGTAAGCAGAAAATTCAGGAAAAAGCTCTTGCCCGATCCGGTCGCGCCGAGAATGATCGTGTGCGCGATGTCCTGATAGTGGAGGTTCAGGAAGTAGGGCGTCGACGAGTTCGTTTCCAGCACGGCCAGGTACTCCTGGTCGAGGTGCGCATTGTGCGGTTCGCCCGTGTGGAGCGCGAACAGGAAGGACAAGTCGGCATAGTTTGTGTTCAGCAGCCAAAGCCGCCGAAGATTGAAGGCGCGGTTGCCAGGCACAGTCGAAAGGAACGAATTCAGAAGATTGAACCCCTCTTCCAACAACACGGCATCGTGTGTGCTGAAGATTTTGAAGCACTCTGCGACTGCCCGGCGAAGCTTCGCGCGGTCGCGATCATAGAGAACAATGGTCAGCGAGAATTTGCCGAAATAGTTCCCGGTAACTTCCATTTCCCGGAGGCAACCGCCGAGATCCGCCACAAGCCCGGCGGCGCCGTCGTCGATCAGCATTTCCTGCGGATTGAGCGGCTGGTCGCCGATGTAGTTCGTAAGAGACGCCTTGGAGTTGTGGAAGTGGCGGCGCTTGGAGTTAACTTCCCTCCGGGCCGACAGGTTCGCCTCGCGGGACCACTCGTTCGCAATCACGAAATTGCAGGGGACCTGCGGGAGCGCTTTCAGAACGTCGGCGAAAGTCTGCGCTGGCGGTTCTTTCAGAGTCAGCACCTGAACGAAATAATCATCGACCCGCAGATGATCGCGATAGCATTCGAGCGCCGAGTCGCACGTGAAATAATCCAGATGCTCGTCGTGCTTGAGCGTGGCAAACAGCTTGGGTGGCGCGAAATTCAGTAATCGCCGAAAAAACTGGAATGCGGCACGTTTGTCCAGCAGTTCAATCCCGATCGCGTCCCGCAACTGAACGACGAAGCTTTCAGCCTTGTTGCCCAGGAGCTCGATCGCTCGGCGCAGATCCTCCTCGAGAATCACTAGCGACTTCCGGGCCGAAAGCAGTTCTAGAATAGCGGATTGCGGTCGGCTCAAGATGTCGCGGAATTTGGTCTCGACGCTTCCAACTCGCCGCCAGCCCTCGTACATCAACACGAAGAAAATATCGAGCGTGTACAGTTCGTCGCTCTTGCCGCCGAGAAACGCAATGCGATTGGCGATGGCCTGCTCCACCACCGGATTGTCATAATGCTGGTACGGTATCGAGGCGTTATCGCGCTTCAGCACATACTGATAAATTCGGAACCGTTCGTCCAGAGCGCGCACCGCGCCCTCGAACCGTCTAGCGACGTGATCGCGTTCGGCATGATCGAGGCATTCCGCATCGACGCCGGGCACTCGGAAAACCATGCCAAGATCGCCGCTCTTGGTAAGAAACGTGCGCTCGTCAACAAATCCGTACAACCCGATCAGCGAGCTGGTCGCGCCGGCCTCAACGAATTCCTTTACGATCTGGCCCACCCGGATCATGCCTGCCTCCGTGAGATGCGAATGCCGGCCTGGTCGCGCTTCCCGCTGTCATAGCGGGCCTTGAATCGGGAGGAGTTGAGGAGAATTCGCAGGATTTGCGGGTCGGTCGCGGTGGCCCACCGCGCAAGCAAAAAGAGGGCGGCGAACATGACCAGTCCGCTGAGGACGCTTCCAAACAGGTTGAACGTTGCGCCGCCCATAATGAGGGCCAGAAAGAACAGCCGGCGCTCCACTCCCCAGATCGTGAGAGGCTTGTTGATCGACTTGTAGACCGTGTGAAATCGTGGTTCGTTCGGCATTTTCTGTTCCTCCTTTCCTCGAAGTGGCGTGCTCTACGGAAACAGCCACGCCATGAAATTGACCGCACCGATCGCCATCCCGACGCCGAAGATAATGCCGGCGAGCGCCTTTTTCGAGTGCCCCTCGCCGAATGCAAACATGAGGCCGCCGACGACGATGGCAACGAGGCTCAACCCCTTGGCGATCGACCCGGTGAATGCCGTTTGCAAAACCTGTACGGCCTGGTCCCAGGGGTCCGTCTGCGCGCGAAGAGGGGCTGTCGCCAGCAGGGCGGCCAACGCGGCAAATGCCTGAATCAACCGCGCGCGCAGGCGGCCGTTCGTGAATTTTTTCCAAAACAAATCAGTGCGTGAATGTATGGACGCACCAAGGGCATATCTCATCGTGCGGTTTCTCCTTTTGTGCTTCGAATTCGCTTGCGAAGTTGAGCTGTTTTCCGCGATGCGAATCAACTCTGAAAACGAGAGTAGCGGTGAAATCGTTTTTCGTCCAATGTTTGTTTTGCGGGTAATGATGTGATTTTGGAATCGACAAAAAAAGTCTCGCATCATCATGTGGCAGCGGGCCTCTCGATTACCGCAGTGCCCCGAGTTGGCGACTTGGTCCGGTGCGCGTCGCCCAGCTCTTCCGCTACCTCGCTCGTGTGTCTCATTCGGGTCGGAATTCGAGAGCCAGATACGGCGACGGTGTCGGACCGGCTCACACGACAGCAACGACGTTTTGCGGCTAAGTGGACCGACAATGATGGCTTTCTAGGCTAGAGCGCTCCAGTTCGACCCGGCGCGCTAAAATGTTAGAGGCTTGAACACCGCGCATATCCTCAAATGGCTTGAGGCTTTGGGTTCGCCCCTTGTCGCTCTAGCTGTGTTCGTAGCAACGTGCGTCTTTTACTGGTGGCAAGTCCGTCTGGCGAGGCAGAAGCTCCGTCACGACCTGTACGATCGCAGGTTTGCCATTTATGTTGCTTTTCGGGACCTTCTGCTGGCTCTTCCCGAAAAGGGTGATGACGAGATTAAATTAGCACTCCGAAGGGCAAGCATCGCTCGTCTCGAAGCTCCATTTGTGCTCGGCGATGACTCCGAGATCCGAGCCTACTTAGACCAAATTTGCAGAGAGGTCACGGACGATGTCGTCGCAGGCATCATGTTTTGCGACGGGCTGAAGAATTCCGGAGCGATGAATAGCGATCCTCAAGCTGCCGCGGATTTTGCTGCAAGAGCATCACGCGAACTGCCGCGACAGTTTGCGAGATTCTTAAGTCTTACTGATTTTTCGGGATAGGAGGACTCAGGGGTGGTAAGACATTTACCTCACCACCTACTCGGGGGCGGACGGAGCGTTCCCTGAAGATCGCTGCACGATGGAAGGGTTCCGCCCTTCCGCAGTTCCCGTTGTTGCAAACCGGTGATGCAATGATCTACGTTGTTCCTTATTGCGGCTCCGCACGTAACGGCAGCACGTTTGCGGTATAACGTGATAAAGATCATATGCCGAATCAAAAAGCGACGGCACTGTTTCTATCGATGGTCTGGCCCATTGGGCTGATTGCACAAAATCGCTGCCCTGTCGTGGGCGACACAATTACGGTCACTGGGCAGCTGTCCATTCTGGAAGTGAACGGCCTGAAGTTGCCGGATCTTCACCCGAAGACCTTCCCGAATCGCTTTCAGCCGATTTGCATAATGGTCAAGCCGTACATCGGAGCTGGCGTCGGTCGAGTTGATCGAGTTGTAGGACAGATCGCACATATTTGGCTCGTCTCGCCAAAACAGAAGGACGCCAACGGGAATATCGACTGGAAACGGCCGGAGCCGATTCCAACTGACGTGTTCTTAGAAGTGACTGGAAAGCTTATCGGCCAAGGTCAAGACCGACTCGGTAGCCCCCCATATGGAACCTCAGAAGTAACACTGGAGGTAAGCAACATCAAGAATGTCGACGATGAAATCAACAATGCGGTGAAAGCGTGGCGATATGACTGCCTCCAGTGGATAGAGGCCCAAGTGACTCCGGGCGCTACGGCCCTGGGTGGATGTCAATCGCGGCTGATCGTTGCCGCGGGGCCGCCGAGCGCAAAGTCGGCGACGCTGGAATTGAGGCGTCCCATTATTCCTCCGTGCAAGAGGTCGCTGAAGGGCGTAGTATCGCTGGAATGCTGACGGCGGCTTGGGATGTGGAAGTGAAGGGGGATGTCGTATTGAAAGGACCTGGGCCAGACCTCCCTGCCTTCGATTTTTCATGTCTGTTGTCGCCGACGCTTGAACTTAGAGCTGTGGAGCTACGGCCAAAGAGGAACTAACGCGGACCTATTCTGTCATGCAACCGGTTTGTTGACAGACAGTCGACGGCATCAGATTGGTTTTGCCAGTCATTCCGCCGGAGCCAGGATCTTGGGGCCATTTGATCCTGGCGCTACTGAATAGCTTTTCGAGGAACCGGATTCACAGGACGTATTCCGAAGTCGTCAGTCGTCTTCCCGCAACCGCTTGCGGAAAGGCTCTCGGATCAGGGCGGACATTCGAACGGGGCCCGCCTCCCAACTGCGAGAACCCGCTGCAGATCCAAGCTGGAGTTTGCCAACTCCTGAAGGGAAAGGCCCGCCGTGGAGCTTCACGGCGGGCCTTCTGGTCACCGTGGTGCAGCGACTTTGCGACTGCCGGTCTTTGGAGTGCGCGTGACCCGGTTTTTCCGTTCATCACGCTTCTTGCGCCGCGCCGCGAAATCCGCGGCAACGGAGTCAGCAATCTTTTGCAGGTTCACGCGGTACCGTTTGGCGACAGCTTCAAGACGCTCCGCCGCATCGCGCGCGTAGGCGTTGTGGACGGCATCGAGCAGCGAAAGTTCGACCAAAAGACGGCTGTATCCCGCCTCATCGAGATTCTTGAGCGTATTCCCGATTTCGGTTTCGCCTTTGCGTTCTTTGGCATTGATCGGAATCGGCGAGTGCCGCTGGCTAAGAATCGCTCTGTATTCCTGCGGGAGCCGGTTGATGAAATCGCGGGCAACCAGTTCGAGATCGGCCTTCGACAACGGAGCCGTCACTTTTTCGAGAATCGCGGCGAGCACCCGCGCGCGAGTCGCCATTTCCTGTTTCCGTTGTTCCTCCTGCTTCCGATTCTGCGTACGGATACGCTCCTGGGCCTCGCGGGATTTGCGAGCGTCACCGTGATGCGTGTCGCACGCCGGGTCGGCGCAAACTTCGACGACGCGGCCGCAGTCGCCGCCTTCGACCACGATCGCCTTGGTCGTGTAGCCGCACTTTTTTCGCTCCGGCGGGATTTTTCCATGACCGTTTCGGGACGCCTTATTCGTGATTTCGACGTACTGACCGCGGCCGAGCACTCCATTCGACTGAGTGCCCCACGCTGACGAAATCTGAACAAGTCCAGGATTTCGCTGGATTGACGCAGTCACGTGCGCGGAGACTTTGTTCCGATAGCACGAGCCGTCCAGGCATGCATCGTGGCTGCTTTCGGGAAAGAGCAGGCTGTTTGCACCGGTCCGTTTTGTGCAATCGTGGCAAGTGCCTGCCTCGGGGACAAGGGAGGCATCTGCTCGATCGAACGGAGCTGCTTTCAGGGCCAGCAGGAGGTTCGTCTCGATCCATGCCGCAAGTTCTTTGACCGGGATCAGCACTTCGGTTTGGCCGCCGGCCATCCAAGTGGATTTGAAGGCCGCCTTGAACGCTTCCTGCTGTTGCGGCGCCGGAAGCTTCGCGATCAACAACGCATGCCCGATCCCGAGTCGTTCCGAGAGAAACGCGTCCGCGACCTCGGGGATGAGTTCGGTGAGCTTCAATCGGCCGGCAACATACGCGGGCGTTTTCCCGGCGCGTTCCGCGATTCGCGCGACGCTGTATTGGTGGTCCGGCAAATCCAGCAGCGCGCGGAAGCCCTGCGCTTCTTCGAGCGGATGAACGTTTTCCCGTTGCAGGTTCTCGATCACTTGTGCAACCAAAGCGTCGGAATCGCTCATTTGAACCACTCGAACCGGAACGGCATTCGATCCGGCGAGCTTCGCCGCTCGAAACCGCCGTGATCCCGCGACGATTTCAAAGTGCTCGTCAGCGACTTGGCGCACCAGTAGGGGCGCGAGTACGCCCTGCGAGCGGATGCTGTCGGCCAGCTCTTTCAAGCTGGTCTCGTCAAAGCGTTTGCGTGGATTCGTCGGCGATTCGACAAGCTGCGAAATTGGCAGATCCCGATACTCCGGCGATTGGATAGACGTATTCTGTACGGTTTGCATTTTGGATTCTCCTTGTTGGTTAGTTGAGTTGAGGTTTGGCCGTCGCAGTCTCCACAGGCTCGATCGCCTGGAGGATCGCGGCAGCGGTTTGCTGAATTACGGCCAGCGATTCGGCCAGAGTGGCTTTGTCGCCGCCGTGAAGTTGCACGTAATCGGAAGACGCGGTGTTCACGTCAAGCCCGATGGCGGACGCGACCACGAATGCGACTGCTTCGGCCTCGGTTTCACGAACCGTGTGCGTCGTTTGCGTGCGACGCTCGCCTCGATGGAGCATTTCGTGCGCGACTTCGTGCGCCAGGACGGCGAGGTGTTCGGCAGGAGGAAGATCGGGCAGCAATGTGATTTTGCCGCCAGAGGACATCCCCTTCGCCGGTGCGATGCCTGCATCGTATTCGAGTGCGATTTTCTGCCCGCCGACGAATTCGACCAACCGGTTCAGGTAATCCCGCGGATCACCGGTCACCGTTGCGAACTCCGGCAGATCGGCGCCGTCCGTCTGCGTCACATCCCAGACGTGGCAGGCTTTGAAACCGAAGACGCGAGTCTTTTCGTTCTCCTCCATTTGCTCGTCGTCGGCATCGCGTTTGCGCCCGACCATCGGAGCCAGGATCACGATCCCTTTTTCGCCCTTGCGGACGTGCCGCCCGAGCGTAAGCCAGAAGTGATAGCCGCCAACGTGAGTTGCCTCGGGACGCTGGCTGTAGATCAGGAGAACGTTGCCCCACGAATAGCGCCGGAATCGCGACATCACGGCGAGGTACTGCTTGAGCATTGCGCTCTGGCCCTGTTCAAGAGCCGTCATCAAACGATCGAGAGCGGATTCGCTGAGCTGTTTGGCTTGTTCGGTGTTCATGTCGTCACCTCCTGTGAAGAGCCGCCCTCAGGCAGCGGCTCCTTCGACGACCGTCCCGACCTTCGAGCGATCGAGCTTCGCGATCCCGGTGGCGCGGATCTCGGTGATGGACTTCTTCACTTCGGCCGAGTTCTTGCCGGCGGCTTTGTGGACGTATTCGCGAGTGCGAATCTCGCCCTCGATCTGGAGGTGCATGCCCTTGGTCAGGTTGGCGGCGTACTCGCCGAGCCGGCCCCACGCGATGATTCGATGCCAGGTCGTTTCCGACTGGCGTTCGCCGGTTGCGCGATCCTTCCAACTCCGTTTGGTCGCGAGCGACAGCACGGCGAAGGAAGCGTTGTTGCGGGTGGTTTTGACCTCGGCGTCTTTGCCAAGGAATCCGGTGAGTGAAACTCGATTTGCGTACATTTTTCTGGTCTCCTTTTTCTGCTCCCGATGTCTCTCGGGGCACACATCCCGGAGGGCGCGAGGCGCGCTGCTCCCAAGGCAAGGGCTGCATTTTCGGGAAGGGGACCCAAGCTCGCCTTGGGGAAGGAGTCCGGAAAAAGCAGAAGCCCGCAGTCCGCCGGGCGCAGCTACCGCGCCGAAGCGGTGCCCGAGAGACTTAGGGGCAGATAGAGGTGACCGAAAGGGTGGCCGCAATCGAGCTCGTCAGCCGATCCTGAGCAACATCTCGACAAGAGCTCCCTGACCGGCTCACACGGAACTTTCAGCCGCTGAATGGCGCGACTGCCGATTTCAAAGGCGAACGTTGATTTCCCGGAGTGCGAACCGGATCCGGGAGCGACGTGCTATTTAACCGCGAGCAGTCGACGAAACAACAGAGAGAGGACTAATATGATCGCATATGCAGCATCACGCTTTCGCTCACATAATGTACCCATGCCTTCTGCGATGCCAAAAAAGATTCTTGAGATGCGCATCGGTCAAACCGAAGAGGCACGGAGGAGTCGATCGGAGCGCAGCAATGCCCTCGGCGCTCAGCGTCGGCGACCACAGGATGGACCCATCATCGCCGAAGCTGACTTTGCCTGAATCGAAGGCGGCATCCCACAGCGCCGACAGTAACAAACCGTTATGTACATCGAGGCGCAGGAAATCTGTCTCGCACTCTGCCCACGGGACGATATGAGAAGCGCGGAGGAGCGGAACATCTGTAATTCCAGTCAAAGGGCACCGTCCGTTCCAGTACTTGATCAACGCTTCTCGAAACACGTTCTGGCCTATGCGCTGTATTACGAGCCTCTCCGCCTCTGTTCCTCGCGGCAGGGCTTCGGTCTCGGCGCGAAACTGGCGCAATGGCGCATCGGGTAGACTCGCACCGAGTCGGTATGCGCGATCAAGACCTTCGTAAAGTCCCTGAAGGTCCTCGAATACAAATGTCGCCGCGCCGGGACCATCGTCTCGTCTCGGCTCCAGCTTCATTTCAACGGCAATCTCATGCTGTCCAATGGACAGCAGCCACGGTCCGACCATGGAAGCGCCGGCAAGCCAAATGTCTCCAGCAACGGTTGTCGAACCGTATCTCAGCCATCCTGATTGGATGCCGCGCTCCAGCCGAAAGCCGTTTTCAAAGGCGGCCTTCTGGAGTTCCGTGCGTACGACAAAACCCGGAGGGTCTTCCGGCAGGATCATAAATCGACTCTCAACAAGCGCTCTGATGCGGGAGCGCCATGCACAGTCAATCGGAGCCAATTGTCGTCCCGAAAGTCCGGCGGGGGTTCGGTTGTCGTGGTTACGATGTACTGGAACAAGGGTGAAGGCCCAAAGCTCTCCAGCTTTCGCGCGAACGCAAACAGGCGGGTGTAAATCGACAAGCCCAGATCCGCTTCACGGGGGCTGTCGTGAATCAGGAATCCCGGAAAGCGCGTTCGGCCTTCAATCGACATGATGAGGACCGCAAGATCGAATGCGACGACTTTCAGGGAGTCAATCGCGGCCGTCGAGCGTTCCCCGCCAAGCTCAACTTTCAGCGTGAGGCCATTCCCATCGAGCTTCGCGGTCGCCCTAATTTCGCCAGGCACAAGCTCGCGCATTGTCGTATCGAACCATCTGGAGAGATAGGTGATCGAGTCAGCCACCGCGATCCGGTGTGCAGACAACGTTTCTCTCGTGGACTCCAGTTGCCCGGCCACACTGTCGGCCGCGCCTGCCGCTGCCGAGCGCTCCTGCGTTAGCCGTTCGTATCGTTCTGCGTCATCGACCAATCGCTGAGCTTCCCGGATAGCCGTGGATCGCTGATAGATGTTGCGCTCCAATGCTGCCAGCGTATGCGCGGCAGGCTCCACACGCTCGCGGGCGCTTTCCAAACTGGCTTTGAGCATGGCCCTCTCGGTCTTGAGCTGTGCGATCTCTTGCTGTCGGCTTTGGATCTGTTCACGAAGCTTGGCAACTCGCGTCTGAAGGGCTTCGAGATCGCACGTTGCCGTGGAGATTCCGCAACCTTGCGCCAATGCTCTATCGATGGGGACCTCGCAGATGGGACAGATCGGGTTGTTCTCTTTGGTCAGGCGTGCATGCGCCTCGGGAAGCTCGGACCGCATGTAGGATGCGGTCTTCTCACGCTCCTCGATCCGAATGGCAATGCCTTCGTATTCAGCCTTAATCCGCTGGAATTCCTGCTGGGCGCTTTGGTGCTGGTTGCGGGCGGTTTGCAGATTGGTAGTTGTCGTGTCTGTCGGCAGGTCGAGAATCTTCGAGAGCGCCGCCACCGCTGCCGCTTTGAAAGCGTCGCAAGCGAGCGGAGTTCCCGGAGCGAAATCAGTGAGGCTGAAGGCGGCAGCCAACTCCTCGTGGGACCGCTCAATCTGCCAGGCGAGACGCTCGGATTTGAAGCGGTGCGCCGCTAAAAGCCTCGATTGCTCGGCGGCGAGCTGTTGCGCGACGATCTCGTCGGCGGACAGCGCGCCGATCAAAGCTCGCACAATCATGAGAACATCGCCGCTTGAAATGCCGCGTACGGGCGAATGCGAATCGCTGTGCGGATCACGCCATTGGAGGTGATCGCCGAAGCGGCATTCCTGGTCGCGGGTTGCCCACGCTAGCGTCGCTTCCCACGCATCCTCGTCACCAACGCTCGACGGCATCAAAGCCGCGGCGTCCGCGATGATCGCGTCGGCGACTGCTTCCCGGAAAGACTGCATTCCGGTTGGACCGACTCCTGCTTGCAGCGCATCCTCCAGCGTCGCGTTCTCCAGTGCGATATCTCCTCGGCGGTCGCCCAGCGAACGTACGATAGCCCAAGGGGTTCCGTTCAAGAGGATCTCCGCACCTACTGAGCCCGCCGGAAACTGCGATTGGATCGCGCGCCGTTGCTCTTCAGGTGCAAAGCTGTCCTCCCCCAGACAGTAACGAAGCAATCGGCAGAAGGTCGTCTTCCCGCCGCCATGCCCCATTGGCTCGTCCGCAGTGCCTCCGTCGGGCGACCAGACGACGTTCAGCCCGCGCTTAAGCTGAACGTCGCGGATAAATTGACCCGGTTCGCGCAGAATGGCTACTCGTCGGACCCACAGTCGTGGTTCCGTTCGGCCCATTTCGGGCTTTACGCTCCAGGCTGGTTCTTCAAAAAGCCTAGGCGGCATACGCGCGCACCCACGCAACATCTTCAGGGGGCAAGCCCGTCGTTGCTTCTTCGAAGCTTATGGAGCCAAGCGCACGAAGCACGAAGGCCGCGCGGCCGTCGGGCCAGCCGGCGGTGTGGAATTCATGAATGCGGCTTCCGGCTGCCCAGGTTTGATTAGAAATGTCTTCCGTAATCGCGCTCATGCCTCGCAGTTGCGTTAATGCACTTTGCCAGTTGGCGTCGATCCTTGGGGCGAATGCGGCGACATTCGCGCCCTGCGGAACATAAGCTGCGGAGCCGACAAGGCGCAGCCACATGGCGCGTTCGGAGCCTGAAAGTCGGCGCGTAAGATAGCGGGGTTCCAGCGCATACAGTGCAGCGAGCCTCACGCGAGGAATTGCTGTTGGCGAGCGAAGAGCTTTGACAAGCGCGGCCAGTTGCGCCAAGGCGGCGTCACTACTGTTGCTGCTGGCCGCCCATGCTCCGTCGGGTAGGGTCGCGGGATCGACGACGACTGGCGGAGCAATCGGAGCGGCAGCCCCACATAACGCGCCGCTTGCTTGCATTCGATCCCACGCTTCGAGGAGAAGGCGGCCCGTGCGATATTCGCCGTGGCGTTTAATCTCATTGTTCTTGAGCACACGAAATGTTTCGGTGGGATAGTCGGTTCCCATCACATCAGCGGGGTCAAGAATATAGCGCAACTCATCACGACTCAGCCCATAGGCACTCGCATACCACGCATCTAGTTCGGCACGAAGGAGCGCCCTTCTCTCCTCGTTCCAGGGGAACGGCGCACCAGCGTAACCGAGTTCGTCGGCAAAGGGAGCCATGGACCTGCTTGTGTAAGTAAGCTCCAAAACGCGAGGAACAATGAAATCGAGGGCTTGAGGTTGGTACGCAGCCGGAGGCAAGACCGGCAGTTGCTTGAATACGAAATACTTGAGCGACGATCCGCCCACCTTCTGCTTGGCTGCGTAATCGCACACAAGTGATGCCAGGCAGCCGTAGAACGCCGAGATAAGCCTTACGGACTGCGACGGTAGGACGAGCAGAAATTTGTCGCCAACACCGTTGCGTGGGCACAAGCACGGGATCAGGGTTCTACCTTCGGAACCCACAATATCCCGCCACCCCAATAGCCAGGGGTGGGGCCAGTGCTTTTCCTCGATCCGCTCTTCGGTAGCTTGTTGCGGAACCCAATAACGCGGGGTCGGCTCAAAACTGGAATCCGCCTTCTCTGTTGCGGTGAGCGCCCGTTCGCTTGTTCCCTCGAAGGTATTCCACCTGTGGTCGAAATGATGAAGCATTTTTGCTTCGAGCAGCGGGACATACCGAAGACCATCTTGCGTCCAAAGAGAACCCTCACGTTCCAAGCCGGCGCTCTCAAGCTGCGTTGCCGTTCGAAAGAGCGGGCTATCGTTGGCCATGTGGTACATCGCTAGGAACGTCACGCCCCACGGATTGCCATCTCGTTGACCTTCTCTTACGAGAACAGAGACTGTGGCATAGATTCTGGCCGTGAGGCCGGCGTCTGCGCGCGAACGAAAGACGGGAGCTGTCTTCGTGTTTGGGTTGATGTGCTCAATCGCACCAGCAGTCAATGTAAACCGGCGCTCGCTGAGAGACAGCTCTGCCAAACTCCGCAAGTCAAACGCAAAGTCTGCGCTCCCTGTCGTTACTCCAAGGGTAAGAAGGCAAAACGGCTTGCGGTCGTCAGTCGCCTTGAACCAACGGCGGACTTCGAAGAAGCTGAATAAGGATCTCAGTCTTGAGGTATCCACGAGGCTAGTGAAGAAATGCCGGGTTGTGTCATCAAACGCAATCCCAGTCGGCACAATGATGCCCGCGAGGCCCTGTCTACTAATCAGCGTTGCGAAGAGCTCGGCGAATAATGCGTACGTATTAACGTCGCCGCGGCCGGTAAGGGGAAATCTTCCACTCTCTCGCGCGAACACCGAGGCGGCTTCCGCCGTTCGCTTCGCCGATTCGAATTCCTCGTATAAGGCGCGCTCGCGTGTAGCGGAGGCGGCAGCCCTTAGCCCTGCGATCTTCTGCGCGCGCGCCGCCGCGTTCGGAGCTTGGGCGATTTCGGGTTCGCGGGCGGCAAAGAATTCTTGTTCCTGGATTTTGATTCTCTCCCACGGAGGGTTCCCGAGTACCACATCAAAGCCTCCGGCAGCAATGATGTCGGGAAATTCCAAGGGCCAGTGGAACGCAACAGCCTTAACCGAGGCTTCCTGCGCTGTGCCGATCAGAGGGCCATACACTTGGCCACCCGACAATAAGCGCCAAACGTGATCGGTAGTGGGGATCGTACTCGTGTTCGGGTCGTCGGGAATCGGAGCCTTGCGCAGTAGGAACGCCGCTACGTACAGATCACACGCAACGCGCCATGTCCACCACTTAGGATCGACCTTGGCTCTTTCAAATCTGCGCCGCTTTTCGGAAACCTCCGCAGCGTCGTCTTCCGGCAGCGCACGGATCGCCTGCACAGTACGGCCTAACGGCGGCGGAGCCGGAAGCCCACTGCGCCCAGTCGCGAAGTCGAGTGTGCCTTGGCCGTCACGCTCAGTGCGATTCCGGCGATCCAGGAATTTCGCCGCATCCCTGTCGTCTCCCGACAACGCTTTGTAGGCGGCATCGGGTATGCCGTTGCGCAGCGTATCGAGGTTGGCGATACCAAGGAGAGAATCTCCGCACAGAATGTTCGCATCGAGAAAGCCGAGCGGCTTTCCGGGTTCGACGGTCTCGATCCATAGCGCCACTTTGGTTAATTCGACGGCCATGGGGTTTCGATCGACCCCGTGAATGCACGAGCGCACTGCGTCACGTAACGCGTGGCGATAGTCGTGTGTGGAGGCAACTCCGCCGGTTCGGGCACGCGCCAGCCGCGTAGCAATTCTGCGTGCGGCAGCGAGCAGGAAGTGACCCGAGCCACACGCCGGATCGAGGACCTTCACCGTGAGCAGGCTTTGAGCGGGATCGTTCGATTCGGCTTCAATACGATCAAGGACTGGGTCGAGTGCACTGTCGAGCAGTTTCTGCACCAGGCCGTCTGGCGTGTAGTAACTCCCGGTTGTCTTTCGCTCGTTGCCTTTGCTTTCGGGTCCTTCAAGAAAGGCCAACCCTCGGCCGTGGGACGTTAAGTATGGCGTGAGCTCCAGGAGGCTTTCGTAGACGGAACCAAGTTCTTCCGTTTCCATGTCGCGCCAATTGACCGGCACAACGCCAGTACCATCCTTGAGCCAAGCCAGGCGGTAAACCGATTCCATCAGAGACCGGTTTGAGAGTTCAGCCCTTTCCAAGTCGGCGGCAGCCGTGCTATCAAAAAGACCGCCGAGGGCCGGCAGCCCAAGGAGCGGCTCGCCCTGAGCCAGTCCGCGAAAGGTGATGAGCAAACCCTCCCACCGATCACGATGCTGATCCCACGCTGAGCGCCGCACGGCGCGATCACGCAACGCGCTCACCGAATAGCCTTCGAGATATAGCCGCTGGGATGCGGTGGACACGCCATCGGGGTGAAGCAATCGGCGGTCTTCTGCTGCGAGCAGAAAAATCAGGCGGTAGACGAGGCGAAGCAATTGCCGAAAGAAGTCCGGGAGGGGCAGTTCTCCCCGGCCAATGCGATCGCGCAGCGAGCCGTTTTCTGCATGGGAAAGGAACCCAGTGCCCAGCGCAAGCAGCGCCGCTTCGACCCCGTCGCGCAGCCGGTCCCTGGCAACAAGGCCTTCCGCCGCTGCGGCCTCACGCCAGTGTTCGAGGACACTTTCTGCTGCAAGAGTGCCGTCTGCACCGAAACGAGAAGCATGCGCAAGTAGCCAGAACGCCGTGAAGTCCGCGAAGTCTTCTCCCTCGACGATTTCCCGCAGGTTCAACTCGACGTAAGCAGGCCGTGTCAGGCTGGCGTTGTCACGCACCAGGCGCAAACGTTCCCCGTTCGTGCAGAATCCCCACAAAGCTCCGTCGTGGGCGCTGAGCCAATCCTGCACTGAAGTAGCGGCGGAACGACGGCGTCCTTCCGCGGTCAAGTGCGGACTTGCGTGGTCTAAGTCGTCCGATGGAGGCACCACCACGATTGGGATGTCTCCCGCGCGGGCTTCGAGCGCGACCGCAGCGTACGCGTCCTTCGAGCGCTGCACATCCGCAAAGCCGAAGACGTCGCGCATCAGGGAGTGCGCGAATGTAATCGTCGTGTGGCGAGAAGCATCTTTCTTCGCAAATAAGTCCCGGTACAAAGCATCCGCAATGCGGAAGTAGCGGGCAATTTCATCACGAAGTGTCAGGCCTTTGGGGATGCCATAATCCGCGTCCGACTGGGTTCCGGCTTCCCGCGCGGCGATGCGTGCAAGCATTGCCGAGGAAATGAGACCGCCTTCTAGGGTGATTGCATCGAAGAGGGATGCAGCGGGTTTGCGCGCGGCAGGCAAGTATCAGGCGCCTCCTGGTATCTGAACAAAGATCCCAATCACATCGACCGGGAGTACCGGCTCGACGCTGACGCGGGGCACGTTGATGCCGGCGCTACGCACGCGGGCGTGATCTTCAGTTAGAGTCTGTGCGCGTGTTCGCGCGTAGTTTGCAAGGGGGCCGCCGAGTTTTTGAGCAGCACGGTTGATAGCTTGCGCAATCACGCGGTCGCGCGCCACGTGGGCAAGATTGGTACTCGCCTGAGAGTAAAGCAACGCGCGGGCGGCTTCGCCTTCGGCGATGGGCGTATCTGATGTGGCCTCAAAGGCAATGGCCTCCGCCTCCTCGACCAGCAACATCCTTTCACGACGCCCATGGAGCGTGAGCTTGAATCGCAGCCGAACCAGGAGAGTCGTTGTGGTCGCAACGGCCGAGGTCATCCAAGCACCGGCGCGGCCCAAAGCCGGGAGCATGTCTGCTCCCGGACTGAGCGTGCTTTCGAGCAACATGTCTGCAAGACTGGATGGTAGCGGGTGGCTTCGGAAAACGATTTCGGTGCCGGCTGGCGCGGGTTCCTCGAACGCCAGGCGCACAGTGCCTTCGAGCCCGCGGGCAGCAAGCCTCTCTCTCAGAACACGCGGCAGGGCCGAAAGATGCGCTTTAATGTGCGCAGTGGTTTCTTCAAGCGGCGCATCCAAGCGCCCCATCGCACGTGAAACGAATCGGTGCACGTCTGCCGGAGTGCCGAGTATTTCCCGCCAGCGCCGCCATTCGGGCGCAACTTCCTCGGGCTTGATAGCGTGCTGCGCAAAACGCGCCCGCGAGCGGCGCTCGCCCTCAGAAGCATCTCGCCACCGGACGTCAAAAGACTCGGCATCGGCCGCAAGACCGAAGTCCAGGCTCATCTGCCGCGTCCGTCCGTTACGAAGGAGCACGGCGTTCATCAGCGCGCCGGTGACGGCGGATCGCTCGTCGGGAAGTGGAACAGTCACTCCGGTCGCTAGGCGGATGGCTTCGGCCTTGCGCAAGATGACGTCGAGCACCGCACCGTCGATCGCGCTGTCGGGTGAGAACATCAGCACCGAACGCACCTGCGCAGCGGGCTGGCCGAAGCGGTCCACGCGGCCTTCGCGCTGCTGGTGTCGCGTCGGATTCCACGAGAGGTCGTAATGGACGACCGTGTCGAACAAGGTTTGCAGATTGATGCCTTCGGACAGACAGTCGGTCGCGACCAACAGACGCTGGTCGGCGCCGGCCATGTCTCCGACGCGCGCTCGCCTTTCTTCAGCCACTAACGCACCCGTAACAGCCTCGATGCGCAATTTCGGGAATGCCTTGCGGAGCGCAGTGGCAACATGATCGGCAGTCGCAATGAAGCGGCAAAAAACGACGGGGTTCGCGCCCTGGGCTATCAGCGGCTCCAGGATTTCGACGAGTGCCGTCACCTTGGGGTCACGTGATTTCCTCAGGCGATCGGCTTGCTCGATAAGGCTCTTAAGCGTTCCGGTAGCATCAAGGCCGGGCGTTGGCTCGATATCAACGGCTTCCCCTTCGTCGTCGAAGAGCTGATCCACCAGGCGCTCAGAGTCGCTCGCGAGGCGGTTGCGCAACGCGCTCGCGGCGGCGGCTGGCGACGAGCCTACGCAGCGCATCAGTGCGAGCGTGCTCCAGAAGGCCAATCTGCGGCCCGTCTCGTCTGCACCCTCACCGGAGACCGCGCCCAGGCAGTAGTCGAGCACGGCTTCGTGAAATGCACGGTGATGCGCGTCAAGCGAATAAGGCCGTTCTGCGGTTACGTGTTTCGGAAAAGCCCGGTCTTCGCCCCAATCGCGCCCGGTGATGTCGGCTCGTCTGCGCTGCACGAAATGACGTGCCAGGCGGATGCGCAGCGGCTCATCGTCAAACGCTTCACCCTCGAACGCCGAATCCAGTAGCCCCAATAGACGGTCGAAGGCTTGCTCATCGCCGCTATGCGGCGTGGCCGTAAGCAGGATGAGGTGACGTTCAGGGTCTTCTGCGAGGCGTCGCAACAGTTCGAAGCGTTGGTGGCGTCCTTGGTGGGTGCCGACGCAGGCGTGCGCTTCATCGACCACGACGGTCTTGGGGCAGGCGCGGGCGAAGCTTTCGCGCCGACGGTCGGCCTTGATGTAATCGAGGCTCACCACAGTGTAGGCATGAGCCTCGAATATCGTTTGCGTGGCCGGGAGACTGCGCTCCAGCCGCGCCGCCGATGAAGCGGTAACCGGGAGAGCATCGATGTCGAATTTGAGGCGTAGCTCGGTGGTCCATTGCTCGACCAGATGCGGCGGGCAAAGGATAGCGAAGCGGTCGATTTCACCGCGGTCGATAAGTTCGCGAAGCACCAGCCCCGCCTCGATCGTTTTGCCGATGCCCACGTCGTCGGCAATCATCAGGCGAACAGTCGGCAATCGCAGCGCCATGAGTAACGGCACAAGCTGATAGGCGCGTGGCTCGAATCCGAGTTTGGCGGCGGAACGAAACGGTCCGGCTCCCCGGCGCAACGAAAGCCGGAGCGCTTCCGAAAGTAGCCTAGCCGCCTCTTGTGTTGCGATCTCATGCGGAGCAGGCAGAGCGAACCGTGCGGGCCTCACAGGCTCGCGTTCCAATGCCGGAAGGAGGAGTTGGACGTCCGCTTCACCCCCGGAAAGCGGTCGTAAACACAGCCAATCGGCTTCGGGCGACGGCAATGTCACCCACTCGCGGCCCCGAGCGAATACTAGGTCGCCGGGCGCGAAGGTTTCGCTCATTCTCCCACTCCAAGCAGGCGGAGGAGATCATCCGGTGGCGTCGCACCCGGTGCGTCCGGCAGTTGCACGGCGACAAATCCAAGCGCATCGAGAGCCGAGACGATGTCGGGGCCTAAAGGAAGAGAGGTGGCGGCGACGAGATGAGAGCGCCATGCCAAGGGAAATACGGTCTCTGAGACCACGAGTGGTGTGGGGTCCGGTGAGGGCAAGCGCCATAAAGCAACAGCCGTGCGCCATACCCCGTCCACATCGCCCGCGGGACGGCCCGCCGTCCGCACACGAACCCGCGCCATGCGCACCAGCACCGACAGTAGCTCGGGGTCCGTGCGATCGATCAATTCGTGGTCGGGTTGGTTGTAGTAAGAGAGGAGGCAGCGGTAACACCCCCTAACGCACGCAGCGTGCGGGTCGTTGGTCAGAAGATCTGGGTCTGCGGCTTCAATTGCGGCGTCCAGATTCTCGTAGTGCATTAGGGCGAGGGCCGCACGCGCAATTTCGGCGAGACACTCAGGTTCTCCTACCAAACGGCTTAAGACGCCCGCCCCGCCTTCAGTGGCCTCAAAGGCCAGAATGGCCTTTCGATTCTCGCGCGATGGTACAGGCTCGGTGAGCGTCTCACCTTCCTCCAGTTGAAACACGGACTCCAGCCCGCGCGTGAAGGCGTGCTGCAAGGTGGTGATCGTGGCTTCGGACTGGACCTCGTGAGCGAGCCGCAACAAGGCAGCGTTCTTGCTGTCTTCCACGATGGGAACAATGCGCTGCGAGACGGCCCCGTCAGGGCCTTCCTCGGCGTCACCTTCGGTTGGACTTCCGGTCCAGCGCCCGCTTGCGGGATCGATGCCGAATCCGAGAATGCTTTTTTCCTTGCGGCGGCGCAGACCTTTATTCACCCGCGTGATGGTTGTCCCAGACGCATAGTCAATGGAGAGAACACGCCCCTCCGCATCATTCGCCACGGCGGAGGCAACATCCACGCGGCCATCGCGTTGTGGCCATGCAAAGACCGTTTGGATATCGAATCCCTGACGCTGGCGGTCTTCGTCATTTGCTGTAATCCGCTCGGCAGGCTGTGTCTCCACATTATCGATACGGACGATGTTGCGAATGGGCTGCGCCGCGGCGAAACTCCCGTTGCACGCATGACAACGTTCGGGTTCGTCTACGTGGGCGGCGCCGCACTGTTCGCAGACATACAGCGTCTTGGTGGCGAGCCGTCCCTCGGAGGTTCGCAGTTCAGGCGCAACCTTGGCCTTGTGTACTCGGAAAGCTCGGCCCTCGTGATAAATGAGGCTGCGCGGGCCGAATTCGGCAATCGCGAGAAACCGCGCCCGCTGCAGGTAAGCTGCTTTCGGGCCGCCGCTGCCCACGGCTGGCACGTACGCGTACACCGGCAAGCGCGGGAAATTATAGCCGGGCAGAAAGCCCTCCGTCGCCAAGTAGCGGTAGGTGTAGAAATCCGAGCCCCCAGTGTCTCTGCCGCGTTCCAGAAGCGCCAGTTGTTCGTTTGCCTGCGCTTGCGCGAGCTTTGCTTCCCGGCGCTCCTTCGCACTAATGCCGTGCATTTCCGATTTGCGGTTGGCTTCGGTGAGCTGACTATGCGCGCCTTGGTAGAGTTGCCGCCAGCGCTTAAACGCCGCCGAGAACCGCTCGGGAGCCTCCGCCGCAATTGTCTCTACGAATGCATCGCGGGATGCGGCCCACGGCGCTTTGGAAGCGGTGAGTTCTGAATCAATGCTGTTGAGAATACGCCGCATACTGCCTGCGGCTCGCACCTGAAGCGCCGGATCGGCCACCGTGCTCGCGATCTCATCGCGCACCGGTAGATCCTCCTTCGCGAGATTGAGCACGTGCGGTATGTCCTCGTGAAGATCCTGGCCCGATTCGGCGAGCCACACTGCATGGAGGTGGGCTTCGACGAGGTCGCGGTTGGCCAGTTCCAATGCGGGGGGCTTCACGATGCCACTCACCATCTCGTCGGGTTTGCCGAAGTAGTGCTGGTCATGGGGGCTTTGAGCCGCGCAATAGGTGATGACCAAGGCCGCCTGGCCTGAGCGCCCGGCGCGGCCAGAACGCTGAGCGTAATTGGCAGGAGTCGGAGGGACGTTGCGAAGATAAACCGCATTCAGCGCGGAAATATCCACGCCCAATTCCATTGTGGGTGAACAAAACAGCGCGGGCAGAAAAACATTGGGTTCGCCCTCCTCGCGGAGCCTGTCCTTGTTGGCTTCCAATCTTTCTTTGTCGTCATCGCCCCAGCGGAAGCGCCACTCGCGCCATTCGCGGCGTTCCTGCTCGACCTGCGCGGTATGTTCGCGGCCTTCGAGTCCAAACAAGCCTTCGCCACCCTGGCTTAACGCATCGGCAAGCGTCTCGTACAAGCTTACGAAGTAGGGATTCGGTGGACGGTCATGGGCGCGCGAAGCCCCAACGACAAGCCGGACAGCGTTGGCAGCGAGCCTCCATCCTTCCAGGTCAAACGTTGTCGGCACACGCCGGACGAGCTGGTAACGCTCTGCGGCTGCAAGGAGCGCGTTGACCACGTCTATGTACGTACGGCCTGACAGACGATCTCCCCAAATTTCGGATCGATTAAGCTGGCGCGCCAGTCTGCTTCTGGGTCCTCCACGCACAATCAGCGGCTCACCGCGTAAGCCCACTTCATCGCGGCCAGGAGCGTCGATGAGCAGAGCGGAGGCGATGCGTGGATTCTCCTGCTGCGAAAACGACCACGGGTCGCGAAGTGCCTGGCGGGCAGCAGTGCTGATCATGTCGATTGCACCCGGATCGAGCGCGTCTGCGGTGACGGCGAGTCCGCGGCGCAACGTGTCGAGGATGATCATGAGCGCGCGCTTTTTAAGCTCAGGCGGAAGCCGGCGAAGTTCCAAGGGGGCGGCGGCGAACGCATCATCGTCCGCGGATAGTTCATCCACGGCGACATAGTTTGCGCTGACGAGGCCCAGTTCTTCGAGGCTCGGATTCGTGAAGCGCCAACCGCGCCGCTGGTCGGCCCAGACGCGATGGCCTAGCACCCGCGCAAGCGTACGCTCGGCGTCGATCAGACCCACGCCCACGATATCAGGCCGCGAAAGCCATTCCGCGCGCCTCGCCTTATTAACGGCGGTAAAGCCCAGTGCCGCCTGAACCCGCCTGCCGAACTCGTCATCGCCCAAACCGTCTGCACCGGCGGCGCGAACGG